>LSQX01217249.1_pt1 | contig 35409 bp, 17 predicted proteins | sample 654561 | NCBI WGS metagenome assembly LSQX01 (sample SAMN04489861, study PRJNA283612) | anaerobic digester metagenome | isolation source: 4 biogas reactors fed with cattle manure at either 37C or 55C with and... | place: Denmark: Kongens Lyngby | collected 2014 | reverse complement strand
TGTGTTCAGTGATTGACCTGGTTCAATTAGAAAAGTTCATTTGGTTACGGCTACGTGGTGCCGTGTGACCTGTTTCCCGTGATTAAAATCTTCCTGTTCCCCATGTTGTCCTTTAGTGTTCCTTGGTGTGACTTCGTGGAATAAGTCTTCCTCTCTCTGTCGCTGTAGGTAAACAATGTCACTTTGGTTGCCATATGCAGGGATATGATAATCCATGTTTCAAAGGAGATCAGCTATCAGGAAAACTGAACGACTTCACTGGCAAAGAGATCTTCTCGATAGTCCTCCTTTAAGATTCACCAAGTGTTTTTTTCAGAGTCGCAAGCGCCTCTTTGAGTTCCGTAAGCACCTCCTCTTTACGTCGTAACTTGGACTCAAGAAAATCAATGCGCTCCTGATCTTTACGTTCTTGGGCCTCTGTATCATTTTGAAATATCGCGGCGGCGTTTTCAAAAAATTCTTCCCGCCAACGGTAAATATCTTCCGGCTGCAAGCCATGTTTCTGGCATATCTCCGATACTGAAATCCGATCTAATAGGTGACTGCGTAATATGCCCATCTTTTCTTCGGCAGTGTATGATTCAGCGTCTTTCATTGTCATGACTTCTCCTTTCCTGTTTACACATTGTGGCCCTTTGAGAAGTATGTTTTCTATTGGAGTCAGGTTAAAGAAGCTTCTTATTCATTGATGATCAATTGAATTGCTCTGAGCTCCTCAATTAAATCTTCAAAATTTGGCACTTCACTTTCGAACATTCCGGCAGACCTCATGGTGGCATAGTCTTGTTTTATGTGGCTGAGGAAGGGTTCTTGAGGAACTAATCGAAAATTTCCAGCCAGGCATTCGGTATAATGAGCATAATTTGAATTAAAAAAGAGAGTCTTATGTCGAATTACATCTTCAAGAAGTAGCCTGTCAGTCAATGCGTGTTGTCCAATTTCACAGCGTGAAAGCATGACAAGGTCATAAAAATGCCTGGAGAGTCTGTTGGGATGGTTGCCGCGCTGTGGTCGATTACATTCGACATGGATCAAAGTGGCTTTTTCCCAAAAAGTTCGTTCGGCAGCCAAAACGATAACATGGGCTTCAGGAAATTGGAGTTCAGGAAGACCTTCACTGATAAGTGTGGTTAAAAAATGCGGTTCATTGGGCTCAATGGTATTTCGTCCGCCAAATTCAACAAGAATCCAGTTGCCCATATACCCTTCATTTTCCTGGGTCAGAACGGGATAGTGAAGCCAAAGTGTTTCACCGTCTTTGTCTGCTTCCATGCGTCCTTTTCCATTGGTCACCTCTGAAAAAGATTGTGATAAGGCGGGATACAACACCTCAAGAATATGGTTCTTTGCCTTGGCTTTAAGTTTTTTATTGAAATTCTTCTTGGCACTCTTCGAGGTGTGGGTTGAAAAAATATCAATATCAGGGTTTGGAATGAGGTCGCGAAAGTCAAGAGTAATATCCACATCTTCTGAGAAGCGAGATATTGCCTGGAAAACCTTGGATAAGGAAGTACCCCCTTTAAAAGCCATGTGTATTCCGGTATCCATGGCAAAAAGTTCCCGTAATACCCAGCAGAGCCATAGATCTTTATGGAGGATTTGCGCTGTACGTCCTGTCTGCACGGACATGTAATTGAGGATATCATGTTGCTCTGCTAAAGACAGATGAAGAAACTCAGCCATGATATGCTTCTCTTTTGAATTTTATGAAAACATCGTGCATCCACCCGGGCATAAAGCGCTGGGAAGAACAAAGCACTTCAAATTCAGACTGTGGTATTTTGGCTTTTATTTGCATAATTGTCTCTGAAGTCACAGCTTCTTTTCCCAGATACCAAAGTGCTGTGAGTGCCAGGCCAGCCGGTCTTCCTGCCAGCGCCAACTTTCTCGGGGAAACCTTTTTGAGAATGATAGTCATTTTTCCTAAAGTTACCTTACGGCTGGGACCGTTGGTGTAGAAAACTGATCTCGTTGGCACTTGAGTGCTTAGCCCCATACGTCTGGCGGCTTCAGCACCACTGACTTGAATCCGGTTTCCCATTTGTTTGGCAATGGTTTCGGCAACCTTGAACGCTTCTGGTGGAACTTCGCCCACATGGGCACTGATTTTCGGTCGTACATATACGCCACGAGCAACTCGCGAGAGATGCCCAGCCTTTGTCATGCGACTCAATGCCTGATCAACAGCAGCCCGGCTGCCCATTTCCATACATTCCAGCGAAGAAAAGGGCTCCCCTATCGGGCGACTGTTGATATGCTTCATTATTTTTGCAGTTGTGCTGTTCATTTGTTTGTTTCCTGTCGTCAGATATATTATACATATTTCTGACATAAAAAGAAAGTTTTTCTTCCGATACAGGTATGGGGTCAAGCCTCCATATTGTGGTCAAACTCTTATGGGAGTTTATGGGTTTTAATGTGAGTTTACAAACCATCTTTCCTGACAGGGGTTCAGCCCCTTTACAACAATCCATGAGTAATATGAGGGGTCTATCAGATTCAAAGCTTTGTGTGAAATTCTTGTGAACTGAATATTCACAATGAGGATGAGACAGACACTGTCACCTATGGGGCTTTTTGATACTCCTGCACGACGTAGCGGGCATCTGCAGGCAACTCGGCACGGATAGTATCGAGGTCGTTTTGGGTGAGTAGAGGTTGCATGAAGGTGGTGCGAAAATGGTGGGGAATGGTGCTCTTGGTGAGGAGAGTAATACTTTCTTTGATGGCGGGGTAATGGACAGCGGTGCCGGAGAGGAGATCATATTTTTCTTCAGGAGCTTTGATGTCCATGGCGACGTAATCAACGAGGGAGGCATCGAGGAGCATGGCGAGGAACTGAGGATTGCAGCCGTTTGTGTCGAGTTTTATTTTGAGTTTGAGTGTGCGGACTTGTTGGAGGAAATCATATAAATCGGGTTGGATGGTGGGTTCTCCGCCGGTGATAACGACGGCATCGAGGAGGGCATGTCGTTTTTTGAGGAGGGTGAGTGCCTGGTCACTGTTGAAGATTTTTTCAGGTGATGCTTCCAGGGGCAGGAGTTCGGTGTTATGGCAGAAGGGGCAACGGAAATTACAGCCCTGAGTGAAAAGAATGGCGGCTACCTTCCCGGGGTAATCAGTGAGTGAAAAGGGTTGGTAGCCGCCGAAGATCATTTTAATTTTCCATATAGTCGCCCTGTGCTGTGTCAGATGGCTGTAGTTTCGGGTGTCTCGACGCTGTAATGGCGGCGAATTTCGAATTCGGCCTGTTTCCCTTCGTTCCACTGGTTGATGGGACGGAGGTACCCCACAATGCGTGCATAGACTTCGGTAGCATTGCCGCAGTCAGGGCATGTGGGATGTTCGCCCGTGAGGTAACCATGGGTGGGACAGATGGAAAAGCTGGGCGACACGGTGAAATAGGGCAAGGAATAGTTCTCACAGACTTTTTTCACAAAGGCTTTGACAGCCTGAGGATCAGCGGCCGCTTCACCGAGGAATACATGGAGAACGGTCCCGCCGGTATAACGTGTTTGCAGTGCATCCTGCAGGTCAAAGACCTGAAAAATATCATCGGTGTAATTCACGGGCAGCTGCGTGGAATTGGTATAGAAGGGTTCGGCGCCTTCGGCCACTTCCTGATGATTAGCGAAGAGAATGCCGCTGTTCTGTTGGCGGTCGAGGCGGGCCAGTCTGTAGGCCGTGCCCTCGGCGGGTGTGGCTTCGAGGTTATAGAGGCTGCCTGTTTCTTCCTGGTATTCGGAGAGTCTGTCGCGCATATGATCCAGGACGCGACAGGCGAAGGCAGCTCCCTCTTCTGTACCGATGTCTTTTTGGATGAGGTTGAGGCAGGCTTCATTCATGCCCACGAGACCGACCGTGGAAAAATGGTTGTGCCAGAAAGAGTCGAAACGTTTATAGACATCTCTGAGATAAAATTTTGTATAGGGATAGAGGCTTTTTGCCGTAAAAGCTTCAAGAATTTTTCTCTTGGTCTCGAGGCTTTCTTTTGCGAGATCCATGAGCCGGTCCAGGCGGCTGAAGAAGTCTTCTTCGGAAGTGGCCAGATATCCGAGGCGAGGCATATTGATGGTTACGACGCCGACAGAGCCTGTGAGCGGGTTGGCACCGAAGAGGCCTCCCCCCCGCTTTTCGAGGGTACGCAGGTCAAGACGGAGGCGGCAACACATGCTTCTTGCGTCATCGGCGGACATGTCGGAGTTGATGAAATTGGCGAAGTAGGGAATGCCATAGCGTGCCGTGACTTCCCAGAGCTGATCCAGTCCGGGCCGCTCCCAATCGAAGTCAGGGGTAATATTATAGGTTGGAATGGGGAAGCTGAATACGCGTCCCTTGGCGTCCCCTTCGGCCAGCACTTCCAGGAAAGCGCTGTTGAGGAGGGTCATTTCATGCTGATAATCGCCATAAACCGTATCTTGATTTTCCCCGCCGATGATGATGGGTGTATTGGCCAGGGTGGAAGGCGGCTGCAGGTCCATGGTCAGGTTGGTGAAGGGCGTCTGGAATCCGACCCGTGTGGCCACGTTCAGGTTGAAGACAAATTCCTGAAGGGCCTGCTTGACCTCCTCAAAATCGAGATTGTCATGGCGGATAAAGGGCGCAAGGAGAGTATCGAAATTACTGAAAGCCTGAGCACCGGCCGCTTCGCCTTGCAAGGTATAGAAGAAGTTCACGATTTGGCCGAGAGCGGAGCGGAAATGTCTGGGTGGTGAGCTTTCGGCCTTGCCTGGGGCACCACAGAAGCCCGAACGGAGGAGATCCTGCAAGTCCCAACCGACACAGTAGACGGAGAGGAGTCCGAGATCATGGATATGGAGGTCGCCGCTGTCATGGGCTTCCCGGATATCTTTTGTATAAATTTTATTGAGCCAATAGGTCTTGCTCACTTCGCTGGAAATATAGTTGTTAAGGCCCTGGAGGGAATAGGCCATATTGCTGTTTTCCCGCACTTTCCAGTCCAGCCGCTCCAGATAACGATCGATGAGCTCCACATCGGCTTTGCTGATGAGCTCACGCACGCGCGCATGCTGGTCTCTGTAGAGGATATAGGCCTTGGCGGTTTTTTTGAAGGGCGACATGAGCAGCACTTCTTCCACCACATCCTGGATACTTTCCACGGTGGGAATGGCAGAAATCTCACATTGCTGACACAGTCCGAGGACACGCATGGTGAGTTGACGCGCTGTATCTTCGCCGAATTCACCTGTGGCTTTTCCCGCTTTCAGGAGTGCCGCAGTGATCTTTGAAGCATCGAAAGATACAACTCTTCCATCGCGTTTTTCGATTTCTGAAAAAAAGAAAGGGTAAGGGTGCTGCCCATCCAAGGCGGCCTGGGGTAAGACAGGGTTCATGCTCTAAGCTCCTCCTTCTGTCCATTGCGACGCCATCGCCCAAGACAGGGCCGCACTGGACAAACTGAGATCTATTGTAGCCTCTTCAGACCACAAAGTCAAGTATGATTTCCCGGACATACCACAATATAGTGTGTAGTTGAGAATAGACTGTATTCACAGGTATTTTGAGTAAAAAGGCTGTGAAATCCTCAAGGCTGGTTGGTGCAGATGACTCGAAATCCCACATCATGGACCGGTTGAGAGGCGGCATAATGGAGGCGAAAAGCGGAGCGAGCCCGTTTGGGAATGTCCATCCAGGAACCGCCACGGACGACCTTGCGCGGCTCTCCCCCATTTGCGTATTTGGCACTGTTGTAATCGCTCAAAGTCCATTCAGCGACATTGCCGTGCATGTTGTGAAGTCCCCAGGGATTGGCTTGGAAGGCATTGATGGGCGCTGAAACACGCCAGGTATCGTTAAAGCGTGTTTCTGAGGGCCTCCAGGGGGGATGGATGGACGGCACATGGGGATAATACACTTCGTAATGGGTCGCATCGGAGAGGTTGGCATAGGGCGCAAAATCCGTGTCGAGAGAGCCGAACCAGAAAGCGGAACGGCTTCCCGCTCGGCAGGCATATTCCCATTGTTCTTCCGTGGGCAGTGAGAAGTGCATACCTGTCTGTTCGGAGAGCCATTGACAGAAAGCGTTGGCCTCTTCCCAGGAAACACGGACGACAGGTTGTTCCGGACGGTTGAGTGCAAAGCCCCGTTCGTCATCACCAAACTGGTAGCCTTCTCCTGTTTCCAATCCGCTGTCGTGGTTTGGATCAAAGAAGGCATACTGTGCATTGGAAATTTCAAATTTTCCCATATAGAAAGGCTTGTCCACAGTGACTTTTCTGGCCGGTGCCTCGTTGTCATATCCGGCATCTGAGCCCAGCATGAATTCTCCGGGCCGAATCAATACAAAGTCAAGAGACAGTTCCGGGCTGATCCTGATGGTTCTGCTATGGCTGGCCAATGAATCTTTTGTCGGGTCATAGCTGACAGCTGCGTTGTTATCGTAGTCCGGACGGGTGTAATCATCAGCAGCGGGCGTGGCGGGAGGCTTGATACGGGCTTTTTCGGACAGGGCATCAAAGTCTTCGTCAATGCCCGTATAGCGCTTATGCAATTCCCGGCGACGCTTGGCACCATGGATGGCGGCGGCATGTTTTTCTTCGCTGTAAGCCACACATTCCTGCCAGGACCCATGGAAAGGCGCATTGAGATCAATCCAGGTAATGAATCGATCCATACACTCCTCATCCAGCTCCACGCCATAATGCCCGTCTCGGAGAATCTGAATGAGCATGCTTGTATCGGCGTGAAATGCCCGGGAGGGCAACATGTGGGCATCGCTTTCGAGGGTAGGCGTATGGACCCAGCTGCGCAATGCCATATACGAAGGTGTGAAATGGAGCTGGAAAGCGGAACCGTATTTCTGAACAGCTTTATCAGTGAAATCAGGGATGGTCTCATCCTTTTTGCCGTCATGACAGCTGATACAATGGGCGTCCAGCACAGGTTGAATCTCGCGTTGGAAGGAAAATCCCCGGGCCGGGCCGTACCAGTCGGCGATGGCATCGGGGGGCCGTTTGAAAGCACTGGGCGCTTGTTTTGGAGGTACTGTTGAGTTCTGTGGCTCGTGACATCCCGCACAGGAGAGCAGTTCTCCCGGTGCTGCGGTGATCCAGCTGCGCATGAGTGCCAGTGCCTTGCCTTCCTCATCGAGAGGCTGCAATGCCACAGGGGTCATGGCTGGGATGGTGAAATGGGCGGAGCCGTCTTTTTCCACGGGTACAGTTCCGAGTATCCGGCGCACATCCCAGGGGCCGTCAAGTCCCACACGGTCAGGCTCACATCCGAAATCATGGAAGGTATATTCATAGCCGATAACACGAAGGCTTTTCACGGCTCCTTCCGGGATACCTTCCGTGCCAGGTCCGTGATAGATATCGGCGAGCTGCAGGGTGGATTCCGTTGCGCCGGGCACAGAGCTGTCGGGGATGATGGGCTGCCGTTTTGTCTTTTTCCAGGCCGTCGGCTCCAGCATGGCATAGCCCTCTTCTTCGTGGAGGAGCAGGAAATTATCGAAACGATCAACGAGATAAATACCCCAGAGAGCATCCGCGGCGGGTTTGCAGGCGACGAGATAATAACTGTCGCTGAGGGGATAAGGATGAAGGAATCGGGGCCAGCTGGTGGAGATGAGTCCGTCGAGGATGACAGGCTCCACTTTTTTGCCATAGCCGGGGATACGCTGTATGACGCCGTCTGCTTCGTGTCGGCCCAGGCTCGGGTCAAAGAGCACCAGTTCACCCTGACGGTGGGCATCATGGTGTCCACCCACAATGGCAACGAAACGGCTGGGATGATCAGGTACGGCTCGGGCATAAAACATGGCTGTGGGCCAGAAGGAATTGCTTCCGTAATATTCCAGTTGACGGCATCCGTCGGGGTTGGCTGAGAACAAGATCCGCATGAAAGCATGGGCGATATCGGCATATTCCCAACGCTGATAAAGGAGGCGGCCATCGTTGAGTACGGCTGGGCACCAGTTGTGATCCTGATCATTGGTGAGCCGCCGGATGGAGCCGTCCGTGTCCCGGAGATAGAGATTGGTCACCTGCGATCTGCCGCCCACACAGGGCACACCGATAATGGGCGCTGTGGAGGTGAAGACGATACGCTCATCTGGAAGATAACAGGCATCAAAGTTATGGATGTCCCCGTCCTCAATGGTGGGTATTATGGACAAGGTGGCCGAGGCAAGATCAACCTCTCCTATCCCCCATTTTCCAGCCAGGTCGGGAAGGGAGAGGAGTATTTTCTCAGCGTCATAATGGAGTTCAATATCGCCGATGAAGACATCACCCTCGGGGATGAAGAGCGTGCGGATGGCGCTGTTGTCGGAAAGAGACAGGGCCTGCAGCGAGTTGTCATAGCCCGTCACAGGCAGGTATTCATTGCCATAGCTGTTATCGGGCAGGCCCATCTGCCCGACATTGCGTCTGATGAAAATCACCTCATCGAAGTCGAGTAAGGGATTGGCGAGAAGCGCTTCCCTCTGGAGCTGTATAAAAGCTTCCGTCAATGCCGTATCTTGCGGCTTGCTGATGAAGGCCGTCCTGATTTGTCCCAGACGGCGCAGAAAGCTTTTGCCCTGCGGATAGGCGTCGCCGTATTCTTCCAGGAGATGGCGGATGGAACGCTCAAGGGCAGTGAAACTTTCGGGCATGATCTGTCCCGAGTCGGGATCTGTTGTATAAGGGAATTCTGTGCGGATACGGATCGGCTTCCAGCTGGAAGGCGTGGCCAGGTACTGGAGCATGTTGCGGGTCAGGGTCAAGAGATTTTCTCTGTGCGGGTTCCCGGTATCAGCGTAATCAGGCCAACGCCATCCGAAGGTGAGCAGATGTCCATGGCCATGCTGATACTCCACGAGAGGCCTGTGTATGCCTGCAGGACTGTTGGCCAGGACCATTCCTTTTCCGGGACCTCCCCAGTAAAAATCAGCAACAGCCCGGCACCCGCCCATACTCATGGGCACTTCTTCAAGATTTTCGGGCAGTGAGAAAAAGATGGGATGTTCCTTCTCCACCACGACCAAGGGTGCGGGATCGCGCCAGTTTTCGAGATAATGCCTCTGGGGCCGTATATATTCGTCCAGTCCCAGATAAAGCACCATTTCGAGGGCACCGCCGGAAAGAAGAGCGCCTTTACCGCTTTTGATGAAGGTGGTGATGGCTGCGCGCAGCTCCCCTCTGTAAAGGGCTGTATCACGCACGTCATCACCCTGATGGTACCAGATCACATCAAAGTCAGAGAGAGGTCGGACAGTTCCAGTGCTGTCTATAAAGCTCTTGTTTTCATGATTGAAAAGTATTTCCCCCACTCCTTCCTGTGCGAGGAATTCCCAGGCGGCTCTACTGTGAAGCCCCATAGCCTCGAGCGATGAATCGGCTGTGAGAAAAGCAATCTTCATATTTGCAAGAGGACTGTTGTTTTCAGCCACGCTCCAGAATGAAGCTGCCAGAAGAATAAGAATGAGACAGAAAGAAGAAACTATGCGCATGGCCAGGGAACTCCGTTGACAGTGGATATAAAAAGACATCCCTTATAGTGGCGTATTGAAATGAATGGAGTCAAGTAATTACACTACCAGAGAAGTTCTTTTGCCTTTTCAGGTTTCAAAGGACAGGAAATCAGAATGCAGATAGAATTATTCATAGCATAAGGAGTTGACATGGAACTGCTGAAAGAAATCTGGGCCTTTATGCGTGTGCGCAAAAAATTCTGGCTCGCCCCTATCATTATCTCACTGATTCTGCTTGGCTTGCTCTTCTTCTATGCCGGATCGGCTGGCGTGATCTCTCCCTTTATCTACGCTCTCTAAACCAAGCCCCCTCTATCAACGAAGGATTGACCGCTTCGTCTTTATACGATGAAGGAGTGTATCTGAATGGCTGACAGTGTTCTCAGTGACAAGCCCGGGGAAGTTGTGAAGAAAGCTTTTTTCTCCAGTCGACTTGAGTTGTGGCTTTTCACGGGTATTTTGATCATAGCGGCGTTGCTGCGCTTCTGGTATTTGTCTCAGGTGGTTCATGCGCCCGATTACAGTGCGCTGCAACAGGATCCCGAAGTTCAGGATCATTTTGCCCGTGCGATTCTGAGCGGCGACTGGTCTGAACGGCCCGGCGAAACGGACCCTGAACTGCGTACGACCCCTTTCTATCGTCCTCCCGGCTACGGTTATCTGCTGACGGTGATTTATTTCTTTACGCAAGGCTCTTATCTGGCGCCGCGTCTGCTCAATATCTTTCTGGGACTCGCGACGGTTGTGCTTCTCTTCCGTCTGGGAAAAGATCTTTTCGGTTCTGCGGCTGGTCTTGTGAGTGCTTTTTTTGCGGCCGTTTACGGAATTTTCATTTATTGGGAAGGGGAGGTCAACGATCCGGCTATTTTCGTTTTTCTGGCCTGTGCCCTTTTCTATCTTCTGTTGAAGTGGAGTGAAAATTTCAAACTCCGCTATCTCATGTTGCTGGGGCTCTTGTTCGGAGCTTACGGACTGGCACGGCCGAATATTCTGGGCTTCGGTCCTTTTGTTGCTCTCTGGCTGGGCTGGATCGCCTGGCGCAAAAAGAGGCTGTGGGTGCTTCCTGCAGCCTGGATCGTACTGCTGGTGAGTACTTTTGTCCTCATCATCCCCGTTACAGTGCGCAACTACGTGGCTTCCGGCGAGTTCGTGCCCATTGCCACTTATTTCGGCCATAACCTGATCATCGGCAATCATGAAGAATCAGATGGCATCTCCCCCTGGCTCCCCTACCTGCAGGAACTGGAAGGGACGGGCAAATGGGCTGCAAAAGATTATGTGAATGTCATTCGCGGGCTCGCGAAGGAACAGGGCCGTGAGTCGCTGAGCCATACGGAAGCCTCTTCCATCTTTGCTAAAAAAGCCCGGGATTATATGCGAAGTCATCCCGGGGCAACGCTTAAAGCCATGGTGAAAAAGGGGATTCTTCTCTGGACACCTGTGGAAATCACCTGCAATAAAGTGGTTCAAAAGGAACTGAGCTATTACTGGCCCTTGCGTCTTTTGCCCACTTTCCGTTGGATTGCCCTTCTGTTCACCACCGGCACAGCACTTTTACTCTGGAAGCTTCTGCGCCGCGGCTTTAATGGGCTCCACGAGGAAGCCAGGCCTCTTGTATGGCTCATGATTTTTTTCACAGGCTACTATCTCCTTTCTTTTCTGCCCTTCTTCGTCAATGGCCGTGCCCGCGTGCCCGCTTTGCCCATTCTCATTCTTCTGGGTTCATATGGTGTTCAATGTCTTGCCGGATGGCTGCAGAAAAAAGAATATGGCAAAGCTGCGCTCTACGGTGGTGCGCTGGTGGCCTGTCTGGCCTTTTTCTCGGTGGAATGGATTCCCGTTGAGCCTGATATTTCGCGCTGGCATTATCAGCGTGCTGATTCCTGGCTGCGCCGTGGCGAGACTGAAAAGGCCCTTGAAGAAGGACGCTCTCTCATTACAGCCCGGGGCAAAGCCTATATGCACCAGCGTCTGGGTCGAGAGTTCATGGCTCTGGGCTATCCCGATGAAGCCATAGCCCAATATCAGGCCGGTTTGGAGCGGGATCCCGAATATCAGGATCTCTGGTTTCTTCTGGGCACGGCTCTGGAAGAACGGGGCGATGTCGAAGTGGCGGAAAAGACCTACAGCGATGCGTTGAAGTTGAATCCCTATGATGCCCGGGCGCTGAATTCTCTGGGCATGCTCTGTTATGGGCAGGAACGTTATGCGGAGGCTCTTGAACATTTTGATGCGGCCCTGGCCGTGGCACCCGATTATGGTGATGTGATCGATCATATCAGCCAGACCATGAAAGCACTGGGGCGGGTGGATGAAGGGATAGCCCGTTTCCGGGGAATGCTTGAAGGGGATTCTGAACAGAAATATCTACACTTCTTTCTGGGTCGTGATTTGCTTGAGATCGGCCAACGCGATGAAGCCTTGCGTCATTTCGCTGAGGCCTTGCGTATAGACCCGGAACTGGATGGAGCCCGATATTTATGGGCCCGGGAACTGAGCCGACAGGGACGTTTTGAAGAAGCCATTGAACAGCACCGCATTGCTCTGGAGTTCAATTCAGAACTGAAATATACACAGGCTGCACTGGGTCGTGAGTTATCCCGTCTGGGCAATACCCAAGAGGCTATCCACCATTTTTCGGAAGCTGTCCGTATAGATCCCGCCTTTCAGGATGCCCGCTACCTTCTGGGCAAAGAGCTCGCCCGTGCCCGGCGCGTTGACGAAGCCCAGGCGGAATATCAGAAAGCCATTGAACTCAATCCGCTGGATGCCCGTGCGCATCATGAAATGGGCATGTTCCAGGCGGAGCAGGGTAATTTTGATCAGGCGCTGGAACATTTTGAAGCGGCTCTGAAGGTCGATCCCGGATTTGCCTATGCACTGGACAGAATGGGCCGTGTACTGGCTGTCATGGGCCGATCAGAAGAAGCCATTGCCCGCTACAAAGACACCTTGGAAGCGGATCCTGAAAATCAGGATATCTGTTATCTTCTGGGCCGAGAACTCCTGGCTCAGGGCAATCAGGAAGAGGCGGAGACCTATTTCCGTCAATCTCTTCAGCTGAACCCTTCCGACGCCCGGGCCCATAATGAACTCGGCGCGCTGCTGGCTGCACAGGGCAAGAATAGCGAAGCCATGCGCCATTATGAAGAAGCGCTCCGTGCAGCCCCGCAATTCGGCTATGTCCTGTACAAGATGGGTCAGCTCCTGGCCGAGGAAGGCAATCTGTCGGCGGCGGAAGCACGATTCAAAGAAGCGCTGAATCTGGACCCTGATAACCAGGACTTATATTATCTCATTGGCCGTGAACTCGTTTCGCAGGAACGCAATGACGAGGCCGTCGGCTATTTTGAGAAAGCGCTTGCCATGAATCCCTCCGATGCCCGGGCCCACAACGATTATGCGCTTATCATCGGCGCGAAGAATCCTGAGGAGGCCATGGCACATTATGAGGCGGCCCTCGAGATAGCGCCCGATTTCTCTCTGGCCCTCAACAATTGGGGCAACCTGCTTGTAGAACTGGGCAAGCTGGATGAAGGGGAAGAAAAATACCGGCTGGCCTTGAAAAACCGTGAAGAAGATGAATATGCCTGGTACAACCTGGCCCGGCTGGCCGAAAAGAAAGGGGATTTGACGGAAGCGGAGGCCTCCTATTTGAAGGCCTTGCAGAACAGTCCGGAGAACTCTCAGATCCCCAACAATCTGGCACTGCTTCTGGCTGCTCAAGGAAGAAGAGAAGAAGCCCGGAAATATTATGAACAGGCACTGGCCATTGACGATGCCAATCCCCTTCCCTATAACAATCTGGGTCAGCTGGCGGAGCAGGAAGAGAAGTGGGAGGAAGCACTGAATTATTATGAACAGGCTCTGGTACAAAAACCTGCTTTCCTTCTGGCGTTGAATAACCTGACCGCCCTGTTGCAAGGTCTTGACCGGGATGATGAGAGTATCCCCCATTTCATGCAGGCACTGGAAGAGGCTCCGGAAAATGGTGATATTCACAACAGTTACGGTTATTACCTCTTCCGTCGTGGTGACTTTGAAGAAGCGCGCAGTCATTTCATGAAAGCGGTTGAATATATCCCTGTTTTCCCGCTGGCCATGAACAATCTGGGTAATCTGGAGTTTCAAGTCGGGAATCATGAAGAGGCTGAAAAATGGTATCAGAAAGCTCTGGAAGTGCATCCCCTTGACCTGCGGGCGGACTATTATCTGGGTCGCCTCTACCAGGCACAGGGCCGCAGAGATGAAGCTGTACGCATGTTTGAATCGGCGGCTGTGAAACAATCCGGCTTACCGGGCCTGCTTCTGGAGACAGGCAACGCACTGGCGCGGGCCTCTTCACTGAAGGGTGCCGTACATTGTTTTGAACAGGTACTTCAACAGGAGAGTGAAAATCAGACGGCTCTCTTTAATCTGGCGTCCATTTACCTGGAGGGCTTTCAGGATAAGGAAAAAGCCTTGCCGCTGCTGAAACACCTGCAGGAAAGAGCACCGGACTTTCCGGGACTGAGCCAGCTGCTGGAGAAAGCGGAATAGCCTTTTTTATGCGGACAGGAAGTGTTCAGTTCAGTCCTCGTCGGGTGCAGTCTTTTCTTCCTGTAAGGGGGCTGCGAAGACAGCGAGATTGTTCCCGTTCTTGCGCTCCACACCGGGCGGATTCAATACGATAAGAGCCGGTACCGTTGTCGGCAAGGGGACATTGAGGACCCGGGCTTCAGGATCAGCCACAACGAGTGTTGATGAACCGCCCCCGTCCAAAGCCAGTGCCTGAACCGTCTTTTCCTCCATAAAAAGGCTTGCCATATCATGATAGGTGAGCCCTTCACTGTGTCCGGGCTGGCGGCCATCACCAATGAGCAGCAGCAGTCTGTTGTCAGCTGTAAGCCCTATGGCTGTTCGCGGATGACGGTCTCCCCCCTCTTCCACATTGATTTTACCATCCAGTACGAGCATTCTGTTGCCGGAGAGGACATTATATAAATCGACAGGAGGCTGGGTTTCTGCTGTATTCTCTCCCCCTTCCGGACGTTGCACATAAGAGACCGTGTTATCCCGGGCGATATTGATGGCATATTTCGCCCAGCCTTTATCCCACCTGGATACAATGCGTCCATCAGATACGGCCAGGCCCAGGAGGTTCGTATCATCCTGATGGTCCAGTATGAAAAAATTGCCGTTGATCCCCAGTTGCGCTTTTTGTTCCTGAACAAATTCCAGGGTAGTGGCACAGCGTGTGTCCCTTTCCGACTCTTCGGAATTGGGAGGCGTTGTTGTGAAACGGATATGAGGATCGGACAAATCTATGCGAACCAGATGAATATGCTGTGGCAATGGCTCTGTCTGGATGATGACCTTATGCTCCACTCCCTGGAAGAGATCTGTCCAGGAATTCTCCGCTCCGGCGCAAAGGGCTGTACTCAGAATAAGCAGCAACAGAAATGAGACAGGACGCCTGAGTCGGGGTGATTCACTGAATCTTGGATAGCTTCGCAAAAGAGTTTCCTTTATGTTGCTTGCAAGACGCTGATACAATCTTTTTTTAATTGTCGAGCATCTTCAGTATAATTGAAAACAACACTGTGACTTTCATTCCAACAGCAATACATTAGGAGTCGACATGTCCGATAAGATCAAATCTACCAATATCACCTGGCACGATGCAACGGTAACAGTTGAAGACCGTCGCAGGAAAAACGGGCATCAGGGTGCCGTTCTCTGGTTTACAGGCCTCTCCGCCTCAGGAAAATCTACCATTGCCCAAGCTGTACAGGCCGCTCTTTTCGAGATGGGTTGCCAGGTTTATGTATTGGACGGTGATAATGTGCGCCACGGTCTCAATAAGGACCTCGGCTTTTCTCCGGAAGATCGCGAGGAAAATATCCGTCGTATAGGTGAAGTGGCGGCACTTTTCTGTGATGCCGGATTTATCGTAAGTACGGCTTTTATTTCGCCTTACCGTTCCGACCGTGACAAGGCCAGAGCCCTCTGTCCGGAGCAGTTTTGTGAAGTCTATGTGAAGTGTTCTGTTGAAGTCTGCGAAACCCGTGACCCCAAGGGCCTGTATCAGAAGGCGCGGGAAGGCAAGATTCCTGAATTCACCGGTATCAGTGCTCCCTATGAAGAGCCTGAAAATGCGGAACTTGTTCTGGATACAGCTGAACTGTCCGTGGAAGACTGCGTGGAAGCCGTGCTCGCTTATCTGCAGGAAAAGGGAAAGCTCAACCGCTGATTCATTCAGGCAGATATACGGTTCTTTCTGAAGAGCCTTCCGGGTTTCTGATGATGGAAATCCGGCACATGAGCGCATAGGTGACCACTCTGATCAGGCAGAGAAGCAGCAGCATGATGCGCAGTCCGAAGCCGCCCAGAAAAGCGTACAAGCTGATGAGTGCGCTCATGGTCAGAAGCCGCCCTATGGCCAGAGGGGTCTCCCAGGCACAGAGATAGGCGATACGATCGGCCGGCGATTTCATCATGCTTTCCATGACCTGGAAGCGTACGGCCGTATCGGGGATCCCATAGAGGGGCAATGATATGGAGCGCAGCAGTCCGAAAATGATCAGTGTCCACACTGTCGTTTTCCAGAACACGATGAGGCCTCCCAGCACGAGAACCACGACTCCCCAGAACATGAAGCGCTTTCTGGTGTGGGGTTGCACATAGCGCCCAGCCAGGTAGGAGACCATTATGGTGACCAGCCCCTGAAAGGACACATAGCCCCCCACTCCGGCTTCGTTGCCGAGCTCCAGAAACATGATGAGCGCCAGCAGGAAATGAAAGATATGGAAGGAGCCCGCCAGCGATATTCCCGCTGCAAGGAGAATACGCCAGTCCCTGTGTTCCGGTGGAGGCGCCAGTGCCAGCCGAATGGGAAAGGAAGTGCTTTTCGGACTGGCCGGTATTTTGAAGCTGAGCACAATGGCGATCATATAGAGGATCAGGGCGAGAATGAAAATCAATTCGTAGCCTGTCTGCGGCTGGGCGGCACAGGCAATGACCAGTCCGCTGATGAGGGGTGCGAAAATTTTGGCCCCTGCGGAAACAGCCGATATCATCCCCAGAAAAAACTCTCTCCCCCCTTTTCCCGCACTGAAATCATACTGGAAGGTATTGTTGCCCGCCCAGAAAAAACCCCAGGTGATTCCGAGTAATCCGCCCAGAAGGCCCGCATACTGAGGCGAGGCTTCCCTGAGAAAAAGCAGCGAGGCATAATAGAGTGCATGGAGTATGAGACCGATGCGAAAGAGAAAGCTCCGGTCTCTTTTTTTTGCGAGCCACCCTGCCAGGATGAAGGCGAAGGGTGTCACGATATAAAGAACAGTGTAATGGTAAAATACCGTATTGATATTCTGGCTGTTGATATAAAAATAGACCCCCACGAAGACGGAACACAGGGCTTCGGCAATGCTGTACAGGGCATTGAGGCCGATAATGAGCCAGGCATTGCGGGACAGCGTTTTCGGTTTTCCGAAAAGGGGGGACACTATTTACAACCTTTGTGGCTTTGCTTGTTATAATGCAAGTCAGCTATGGAGCATGGGTGTGAATGCCGGGGACTTCCGGCTGGACATGATCCTATGATAACAGAACGGGAAGCAGGATGACAGAATACGTTCTTGAAATGCTGGATATCACCAAGCGTTATCCCGGCGTGGTGGCACTGGATCAGGCGCGGCTGCAATTGCGTCCGGGCGAGGTTCATTGTCTGGTGGGTGAAAACGGTGCGGGAAAATCCACACTCATGAAAGTGCTGGCCGGAGCCATCACCAAAGATGGAGGAAAAATCCTCATCGCCGGTCAGGAATGCGCGTACCAGACCCCTTTGCAGGCGTCCAGACTGGGCATCAGCATGATTCATCAGGAATTCAATCTGGCACCGCAACTGAGTGTGGCGGAAAACATTTATATGGGCCGTGCTCCATCACGACGAGGTGTCATCCGCTGGCGTCAGATGCATGAGATGGCGAAAAATTCGCTGGCCATGCTCGACTCTGATCTGGATCCGGGCCGGCTCGTGGCCACCCTCAGTGTGGCGCAACAGCAGATGGTGGAAATTGCCAAAGCTCTGTCCATCAATGCCCGCATACTGGTCATGGATGAACCTTCAGCCACATTGACCGACCATGAGCTGCAGTCCCTCTTTGAGATCATGAACATGCTCTATCGTCAGGGGATGGGCATCATTTATATCTCCCACAGGCTTGAAGAGATCTTCACCATAGGTCATCGGGTGACGGTCATGCGTGATGGTCATTGGATCGGCACGGAAGATCTTTGCGATGTGACCCGGGAAGCGCTGATACGGATGATGGTGGGTCGTGAACTGCAGGATGAATTTCCGCCCCGTGAAGTGGAAAGAGGAGAAGTACGCCTTCAGGTGGATTCTCTGGCACGGAAAGGCTCTTTTCATCCACTGTCTTTCAGTGTCCGGGCTGGCGAGGTCGTGGGGCTCACCGGCCTTGTGGGCTCAGGCCGGACAGAAGTGGCCCGTGCCATCTTCGGCGCTGATCCCGCCACTTCCGGAACGGTCCGGGTTGATGGTGCTGAAGTGCGGGCCAGGACGCCCCGTCAGGCCATCGCTCAGGGAATCGGGCTCCTTACGGAAGACCGCAAAGGACAGGGGCTCATCCTGGGTATGAGTGTGCGCAACAACATTTCCCTGGCCAATATGAAAGCGATCCGGCGCGGCGCCTTCCTCTCCCCTTCCCGGGAAAAACAGATTGCTGAATCCTATGTGAAGGATCTTCAGATAAAAACGCCTCATGTGGAAGAAATCGTGCACCATTTAAGCGGTGGTACCCAGCAGAAAGTCGTACTGGCAAAATGGCTGCTCACCGATTCCAGAGTCTTGATTTTTGATGAGCCCACCCGTGGTGTGGACGTGGGTGCCAAAGTGGAAATTTATAAACTCATCAACAGTATTGCGGCACAGGGAGTGGCTGTACTGATTATCACGAGCGAACTGCCTGAAGCACTGGGCATGTGCGACAGACTGCTGGTCATGCGCGAAGGGCATTTGATGGGCTCTCTTGACGTGGAGGAGGCGGATCAGGAAAAAATTATGGCTTTGGCCACAGCCGATCCCTCAGAAGCGCTCCTTTCCGGAGTCTGAGTTCATGAGAGGCGGCCGGTCTTTACATGATAAAGTGGATATCTTTTTCAAAATTGTGGACAATAAGAATTGCGATGCTCTATGGAAAAACAACGGAGAAGTGTCATGCTCAAGCAGTGGTCAGTATTATGTATCCTTTTACTCAGTCTCGCTCTGACAGCGGGTGCTCAATTATCGACTCCTTTTGCACTGAAATGTGAGTACAGAGTCAACCCTGAAGGGATAGACGCTCTTGCGCCGCGCCTGTTCTGGAAGCTTGATTCAAAGGAACGCGGTCAGATGCAAAGTGCCTGGCAGATTCTCGTTGCCTCGTCGGAATCCGAGCTCGCCCGGGACATGGGGGATCTGTGGGATTCCGGCAAAGTGCTTTCCGACACGAGCATACAGATTCTGTATGGCGGCAAGCCCCTGGATTCTTTTCAGAAATGCTGGTGGAAAGTCCGGGTCTGGGATCAGGATGACAGAGCGGGCGCCTGGAGCGAGAACGCTTTCTGGTCCATGGGTGTACTGAGTGAAAAGGACTGGGCCGGTGCCAAATGGGTAGGCATTCCCCCGGAGAAAGTCGAGTCACCGGAACAGGAGGCTTTCACTGATTCCCATTGGATCTGGCATACCAGCGGCGAGGCCCATCTTGAAGCGCCCGTGGGAAGTTGTTTCTTCAGAAGCCAGTTTACCGTACCTCCTGAAAGTATCACCAGAGCTGTTCTGATGGTTGGTGTTGATAATGGAGCGACAATTTATCTGAACGGTAAAGAGGTGGGCAAATGGGCTTCCTACAACAGTGCGGGCACCTTTCTCCTGCAAAACCACATCATCCCGGGGATCAACACCCTGGCTGTGGAGGCGAGCAACGCCGGCACAAACCCCAATCCTGCGGGACTCATTGCACTGATCCAGTTGGAAACCGCCTCGGACTCCCGTTTGAACTGGTATTCCGATGCTTCCTGGAAAAGTACCGATAAAAGGGATGCGGGCTGGGAAAAGACTTCTTTTGATGACAGCCACTGGAGCCAGGTACAGGTTATGGGTAAAAACGGGATGGAACCCTGGCCCGTTGTTACTGTTGCTGAAGAGCGTGTTCTCGCCGCCCGCATGCTGCGCCGTGAGTTTGAAGCCAAAGGGGCGGTACGCCGTGCCACGGTCTCCCTTTCCGGACAGGGCCTTTCCGAGTTGTATCTGAATGGCGAAAAAATCAGCGACCATGTCCTCTCCCCCGGTCTGACCCAATACAACAAACGCATTTTTTATGTGACCCATGATGTGACTGATTCCATCCGTTCGGGAAAAAATGCTGTCGGTATCTGGCTGGGCAATGGCCGTTATTATGCGCCCCGACGAGCGGAGCCCACACGGACAGATACTTTCGGCTACCCTGAAGCGCTTATGATTCTGCGTCTGGAATATGAAGACGGAACGACGGAATCGGTGGTGACTGATACGGATTGGCGGATCACGGGCGAGGGACCCATCCGCAAAAACAATGAATATGACGGCGAATATTATGATGCCCGACTGGAATTGCCGGGCTGGGATCAGGTTGGTTTTGATGACAGTTCCTGGTTGCTTGCTCAGGAACTGGACACGGAACGGGGAGTCATGTCCGCACAGATGATGGAGCCACTCCGGGTGGTGCAGCATGTCCGTCCCATTGCCCTGTCCAATCCCAAACCGGGAGTCTATATTTATGACATGGGTCAGAATATGGTCGGCTGGGTGCGCATGAAAGTCCGGGGTCCCAGGGGCACCTGTGTGCTTCAGCGTTTTGCCGAGGTCATCAAAGACGACGGCACCCTCTATCTTGATAATATCCGCGGTGCCAAAGTGACCAACGAATATTTTCTCAAGGGCGGCGGCGAAGAAGTCTGGGAGCCCCGATTCACCTATTTCGGCTTCCGTTATCTTGAAATCACGGGATATCCCGGAGTGCCTTCACTCGATGATATCATCGGTTGTGTCGTCCATGATGACGTGGCCACAGCGGGTCATTTCAATTGTTCCAATGATCTGGTCAACAAAATTGCCGACAATATCCGCTGGGGTGTTCGCGGCAACTACCGCAGTTTCCCCACGGACTGCCCGCAACGTGATGAGCGTCAGGCCTGGCTGGGCGACCGCTCAGCCGAGTCTCAGGGTGAAACCTATCTGTATGACATTTCGGCTCTTTATGCCAAATGGGTCTGTGATATGGAAGACGCCCAGCGTGAATCGGGCAGCGTTTCCGATGTGAGCCCCGCCTATTGGCCCCTTTACAATGACAATGTGACCTGGCCCAGCAGCTTTATTCTCATTCCGGGCATGCTCTACCGCCAGTATGGTGATGCCACAGTCATGGCCAGGCATTATGACGGTCTGAAAAAGTGGATTACCCACATGTCCGGCTATATTGAAGACGGCATCATCCATAAAGACAACTATGGCGACTGGTGTGTGCCCCCTGAAGAGCAGCATATGATCCACAGCCAGGATCCGGCGAGAAGAACAGCGGGCGAATTTCTGGCTACAGCCTATTTCATTCATGATCTGCGCTGTATGGAAAAATATGCAACCCTGCTCGGCAAAGAATCAGATGCGAAAGAGTTCAACCAGGCCGCTGAAGAAATGACAGACGCTTTCAACCGTGAGTTCTACAAGAAAGAGGCGGGCCATTATATCAACGGCACGGAAACTTCCTGTGTCCTTCCTCTGGCCTTTGATCTGGCACCGGAGGAAGCACGTCCTTCCATTTTCAATCATCTGGTCAACAGTATCATGGAAAAAGGGCAGGGACATCTTTCCACAGGGCTCATCGGCGGTCAGTGGCTCATGCGCGCCCTCACCAATGGCGGCCGTCCGGATGTGGCCTGGACACTGGCGAGTCAGACCACCTATCCCAGCTGGGGCTATATGGTCAGCAAGAAGGCGACAACCATCTGGGAATTGTGGAACGGCGATACAGCAGATCCGGCCATGAACTCCCATAACCACGTCATGCTCGTCGGGGACCTGAACATCTGGTTGTATGAACATCTGGGTGGCATCCGTCCGGAAAGCCCGGGATTCAAGAGCATGCTGCTGGATCCGTCCATGCCTGAAGGACTGGATTATGCCGAAGCCTCCTACGACTCCATACATGGACAGATATTCAGTCGCTGGGAAAGAAGCGACGAGAGTATTCTCTGGCGTGTGGGGATTCCGGCCAATACGACAGCGACCCTGGCTCTTCCCGCCGATGATCCCGCTTTGATTCAGGAATCGGGCAAAGCCATTACGAATTGTCCGGACTTGAAATTTATCGCTGTTGAAGAAGGAAAGAGCCGCTTTTCCGCCGGCTCAGGCTGGTACGAGTTTACAATTTCCGCGAAATAATGTATAAGAATGGGGAGGCTTCGCCTTTCTTTCGTGAAGCCTCCCCGGCGTTTTTTTCTTTGAATACAAGAATACTGTGAATATCATTGTGACCCCGTCTCTTTTGGAAATTTGCGGTATAATATAATATAAGTAGTGCCGGAATTTCAGATTCAGGTATACTATTGACAAAAGAGGCTTTCAGGCTGAAGCTTTCAGCATTTCGGGAGCCTTGACACTATACAGGTATTATCAGTTGTAGAACCGTGGTGCTGGACTACATGACCAGATAAGGCAGATTATGAACATACGATCCTCTCACCGGGTTAAGGGTTGCGGAATCTTTCTTTCTCAGGAACGGGGCGCGGCGCTCATTGTTGCTCTCTCTGTGTTTCTGGTATTGCTTTCCCTGGCGATCACCTTTTCCATTATTGTGCGTTATGAAACACAGATGACCACCAGTGCCGTCAGTCGTGCCCAGGCGGAGCGGATGCTGGATGGAGCTGTGGCACAGGCACAATATCGTCTGAATCGTGATCTGAATCTGAGTCCTGATGCCATGAGCCTGGACCACGGCTGGCGCAGCTGGTTCAATGGTGCGGCCTTTGTCGGCAAAAACTGGACGCAGGCCTTTCAAGGGGAAAAAAGGGACAGTCCCTTGTACCGCGGTACTGAGGGCCTGATCTCTGTGAATCTGGAGTCTGTGGAAGCCTATCTGCGTGCCCGGGGCGTTCTCGAAGGTGTTTTATATGTACATTTCACGGACGATGGACATTGTGAACCACTTTTCAGGGGTCCACGCACAGAATCCTGGCTCAATGTCCCCCGTCATATGGGCAATGATATCCTTCTTTTTGACAATGAATCACCCATGAGGCTGATGAAGTCAGCAGGCGAGTTTGTGGCTCTTCCCGATCTCAATAATGCGCTTGCCCAGGGAAACCGGCCTGAACGTTTTCATTTCTGGTCAGAGGTGGACAATCCCGACGCTTATCCTTTTGTCGTCCCTGATGAGGGAACTGTCAAGATGGAGAGTAATGACGTGATCCTCACAGCCCTGCCCCAGGAAAGGGTCAACCATTGGGCTGATGTGGACAGTACCGGCGATGGCATGAGAGATTCCATCTGGCTGCCTGTTGCCCGGGAAGTGAACCACTTTGGTGATGGCATTGACAACATGCTCAGCGGAACACCGGACCCCGCCAGATATGGTGGGGATGGGGAATTCGACCCGCTCTTTGAATCGGCCCCCTTTGTCTATCATGGTCATGGCCTTCCTGAGGCGGCAAGGAGCGAAAACCTTTATGAACTGAGTCAGATAAAGAACCAGCATTGGGCTGACAGACTTGACCCGAATTCTTATGGTGACGGCTATGACAATGACAATAGTGGCGGTGTCGATAATAGCGGTATCGATGATGATGCTGAAAACAAACTTTTCCTGACCGTGCCCCTGCCCAATCTCATGATGCAGGTGGATCTGAACAATGACGGCCTTTTTGACGAACGTGACTATTACGAATATGAAGGCGTCCGCGGGCCTCTATATGTGAAGTTGCCTCCCCAGATTCATGTGACTGTCATTGTCGGGGAAAATGCGGCCGGTCATCCGATCTGGGATAGCGTTCCTCTGGACATTACTGACGTGGACACCCTGGATAACGATTATGATCTGGTGGTGAACAATTTCCGCACCTATGCCTATGTGGGGCCCCATAGGCAGGTATCCGCTGTTGAAGACACATACAAAAGATATCGCATCCCCTATTCCGAGGGAGAATACACTTCCTGGCTGCCTTTTCAGGATCCTGCAGATGCTTCAAGAGGCTGGCATGGTGATGACAAGAAAAGACCCGTTTTTGCCGGTGCCCATAACCGTGGCTACCACGACATCAGTGTGGATGCCGCTCTGGGCGGCCCCGATGCGCTGAAGTTCTTTGTGATGTCCGGCCAGCCCAAAGAGATCGTCAATGACAATGATCCTATCCGCCGTATTTTCAGGCAGCGTAACGCCATTCATATCACATGCTCCGGGGAACCCGTCTCAGAAATCATCGGACGTTATGCCGTTCATATTGATGATGAATCCGGCAAAGTGGACCTGAATACGGCCGGCGCTTATATGCAGGATCCTGACACTGGTGCGGAGAAACGATCGCTCCATCTGGGCCGCACAACCTTTGAATACGACAGCCGCCTGCTCCCCAAGATGGGAGAAGGGTTTATCCGTCAATTCTGGCATTTCCGCACAAGTGATCCAAGCGTAAGTGGTGATTATTTCGGAGATGGTTTGAGACCTGGTTACGGGATGGTGGACGACAACGGCAATGCGTTGCTTCTGGCCCTGAGCGGTTGGGATGAGGATGGCCGCCGTATCGACAGGGTGGGCCTGCACCTGCCGAAAACAAGTGATTTTGCTTTGAGTGAAATGGCTAATTCGGGAACTTCTCCCCTTCCCCCCGGTCTTGCCCGTGTAGAAGACAACGGACTGCGCTTCAGGGAGCGTGTAGCGCTGCTGGGTCACTTTGAGGGTATCGACGAGCCTTCAGAATTGCAGTTGTATAATCCGCTAAAAACAGACCGTCTTTTTCTGCGTAAAGAAGACTTGCGGCTTCAGAGCGGGATCGGTGTCAATCTCTGGGAATATCTGCGTAATCTTGTTACAGCGAACAGCGAAAAACGAAACAGCTTCCATCTCCATTCCCATGATCAGGCCGAAGCTTTCCATCAGCTCGATCCCAATACGGCCACGCCGCAGCAACTGGCGGCCACTCTGATTTTGAAAACAGAGATGGGTAATTCAGCCACAGGGATTGGAAACAATCGTTACCAAAGCTTCTTTTCCGAAGGCCTGCGCCAGTTTGACACAGCCTTCATTGGCGATATCATGGGTGCCAGCAGCAAATCTTTTCCCGCAGATCCCCTTTTGCAACTCATGCGCCTGGCTACGGATATTGCCGTCGCCAGAACGCCCCAGCTCGGCATAAGACGATTGAGCACCGATAATGTCATACGCAACCAGCGTATCTACCGCAATTATATTGACAGCTTTGAATTTAACAATCTGCCTTCTGCAACCTATCCCCGGGAGCCTTTGAACGAGCGGGAGAGAATAGCGGAGAGTGAACTCTTTCCAACGGGTGATATTCAGGAATTCATTGAAGCCAGTGCCGACACCAGTAATGACAAAAGAGTCATTTCTCCCGACATGTGGTGGAAAGAGCAGACCGGCGAAGAACGGCTCATCCAATATACCGCAGCTTCCCTCGACGCCATACGCATCAATGAAATCATGGTGCGGCCCGTGCGCCGTGTTGAAGCGGAAATGGAAGTAAGTCCACCGGCTGATGATCCAGAGAATTTCAATCTTGTTCCAGCCCCTGTTGCCGGCATGCTGGATTTTTATCTGGAGCGAGACTGGCCCCATCCTGACTGGAATCCCATGAAGTGGGTTTTACGCTCCGCCTATGACGATCTTCTTAATAACGTCCCCCAACCCCTTCTGGGTGATCGTACTTCCTGGGTATGTGAGCCTGTTCTTCCGTTGACCGATGCCGATCTGATGGAATTCAGATTCCTCGCAAGCGATGGCCTGCCTGCCGGTCGTTATTATCTTACAGCCAATTTCACCGATCAGTATGGCCGCATGACTGTCAATGATGTGGATGTGCTCCAGTATGCCATCAAGTATGTGCTCCCGGGCGGAAGGGGCATTGCTGATGACTTCAATCTGGCACATGATCTGATGCTTTTCTTTGAGAGCATTGGCCTTTCAGAAGTTTCCGAAGCCATCAGTAAACTGATGCATCACAGTTTCCAGAGCCTGGATGAGCCGGAGTTCTTTGCGACGGAAGCCATGCTTCAACAGGGTTCAGCCTCAGCTGTTGGCTGGGCATTCCTTCCCCATCGCGGTGTCTACTATGATTTTCTAAATGAAGAGCAGGATTTCGGATCCGCATTGGTTGACTATTTGACAAATCACGGTTTGACCCTTCCAAACTCCTTTCTTTCAGATGAATTATTCCAGCTCTATTTAATTCCTCACTTCTGGAGTCTCATGGGCGGAGCCCTTGGAGAGGAGCCACTGAACTGGACGGGACTTATTCCTCCACCTGCGCCTGTTTTACCACTGGATCCTCTGGACCCCCTTGCTCTTGACTATGCCTGGTTCCAATTGCTGGGATTACTCGATTCCATGTATAACAGTGCAGCCATCGGGTATCACTACGATGGAACAGGTGCTCACACCGTCCTGGTGCCGCCTGTAGTGTATGGTGAATTCGGCGAACCCACGGAACCGGTACTTTCCGTTGCCGTGCGCATGAATCCCCGCTTACGGGATGAATATGCAGCACTGCTTGATGATTATATGAACGGATTTTCGAGCGAATTGCCGCAGCCCCTTTCCATGGGTGATTATCAGCATGTGCTGGCCTTGATCAATAATGGTCTTCTCCTGGTGGATCCTGACACTTTGATTCAACCTCTTCCCCTGGCTGTGAATTTCTTTGATTTCAGCCAGGAACCCAGCCATGAATATCTTGAGCTGGCCAATGTCTCTGATGAAGAGGTCGATTTGAGTGGCTGGATTCTTGAAGTGGGTATTCCTGATCCTCCGGGAGTTACCCATGATCCCATGATGAGTGATCCCTATAAGAGCCGGTGGCGAATCCCCGATGGAACGAAAATCGCCGCTCAGGGTTATCTCTTGCTGGGAATCAATCAGGGTCCCGCCGAACTTCTGGCAGCGAATGGTATGGGACTGTTTTCGGCTTCTGATGATCCTTTAGAGATAACTGTGCCGCCCATCGGCAACACTTTTACTGTAGACCCGGACGATTTCCCGGGTCTGTATGATGAGACTGGCAGTGTCTTTTATCGTCTTGATGGCAAAGATTATATTGACAACGATGGCGATGGCTTGTCCAGTCAGAATTTGTGGGATATCAACGTCGCCCTCAGTCTGGAAGAACTTGAAGCGCGGGACACGGATCATGTGCTCTCTGAAATCCGGACCCATGGTCTGTTCAATGATGACCGGGGAATCCCGGCTCGAGCCCGCATTGTACCCCTGAGAAACGAGCAGTTGTGGAAAGAATATAATGATCCTCATCCTGGTGCAGCTCCGTCCAAAATGGAAGAATACCTGTACAGGCTGAATCCGTACAGACCCAATGCCATGCCCGTCAGCTTTGATAAGATGACACTCACTTCTGAAAGCAGTCAGGAAGGCTTGAAATATCTTGCCCGCTTTCTTCTCCGGGGTGGCATGTTTCCCAATTATCCGGAACGGGACGGCATTGACAACGACGGTGACGGCGCCTATGTGGTGTCCAATCCCATGAAGGGATTTGTGCGTGTGCCTGGAGGAATTGAACAGGATCTTCTGAGCTTTGTTCCCGGATCGCTGGACAAAGACATGGTTGACAACAATCTGGATGGCGTTATGGATCAACGGGGCTACGAGCGTTTGAGCCTGGATCAGAGTTTACCGCTTATTGCCAGACCCGGTGATGCCTATGACAGCCATGGCAATCCTCTCATCAGTGAAGGGGTGGACGAGGGCCGACTGGGCTATCCTGTATGGTATCCCGATGTGGGGACACTCATTCCATCCGCTCACAGAGGATTTCTGCCGACAGTGTCGGGTCTCCCCCGCTTCTTCGGCCCGGGATCCTATGAGGCAACACCCCTGTCTCTTTTTAAGCTTGATTCCCCTCCTGCTACAGCGGCCTATAGAGAATGGGCATCCATAGTTTCCACTGGTCCCCAATCAGTTTCTGAACTTGGCACAGCTCCTGATCCTTTTGAGGGCTTCGATCCGGCGGGATTATTCCCTTACAACCAGGAGTTTTTCCCTGTTGTGAACCCGGATTCAGACTCTCCGGACTGGCTGGCCTTTGTGGAACGGCGCTGGAATCCCGGGGACAATGTCATTGTCACCCTCTATGTGGGACACCCTTCCCACGGCCTGATTGCTGATCAGGTCAGTTACAACGAGTTGGATGTCATCAATCGCACGAAGGATGATATTGTTGACTGTCCCTATAGAATCCCGGGTTTTTCCAATTACGGATTTAACATTGATGGCAATCTTGAGTGGCTGGGTCCCCTTGGTGACCGTGACGACATTGCAAATATTGTCTGTATGGCTCCTGGCGATCCGGGCCGCCATTCCTTCTGGCTGCCTGATCATATGGGCCTGGATTTCTACCGTTCCCTGGAAAGAAAACATCCCTTCTATCATGGCGACCGCTTCGGTCTGGCAAATCGATGGACAGCCACGGACGGGATTTATGACGACTGGGCCGAGAGTATGAGCCGTTTTGAAACAGGCCTGGGTTTTATGCCTACAGGCCCCAATTCAGCTAATCTCGCGAAGCGATCCGGGCGTCAGGCCACAGATGGCGCGAGTCTTGTCAATCACCGCTTTGAAAATAAACCCGATGCTGTCTTCACAGACCACGCCTCACAACTTTATGGTCATGCCTTCTGGGGCTCACCTTTGCGGATGAATACCCAGGCGCGTCATTGGGAAAATCCCCCTGATTTGATGCAGTGGGAATTTGGGCTGAAACGGTGGCTTGATCCTGAATATGAATACCCGGTCGCCGATGACTCAAATGCTTCCCCTCGGATCCGCAACCAACGTTATCGCCGTCAGTTTGCCGGACTGGATGCTTACAGAAATACAGGCCATGCCCTCCGATTGAATGATACTCCCGCACAGGATGGAAGCAGGCGACTGTCCACGGACTGGGCTGTCCGTCGTGCAAAACTCCGAAAAAAACCTTTCGCCACGCTGGGTGATCTGGTAGAACAGCCTCTCTTCTCTTTTGAGAAACTGGTGGAAGGCCCTTCCCGGTACTTGCCCCCGGATGACTTGTTCTATCCCCTTTATACACCTCAGTATGCTGTGAGTGTATTGAACACCCACTATTACTCCACGGAATCAAAAGTACATCCAAACGAAAATTTCCTGCCTTACGGCCATATTCTGGACCGTCATTGCTATGGTGTTGACCGTGATCTCACCAGTGCACTGCTGGGCCAGGCGGTCTATGGTGGCGGCGGTTCTCTCTATCCGGCTAAGCCCTTGGAAGACAACTTCCCCACAGTCGTTTCTGATGTCATGTCCATATCCGCCATGAATCCCAAAGTGCTGACCGTAGGCCAGGCGCAGACAATTCCTCTGTGGCCTGCTCCCGGTGCTTTGGATTGGGAATCCGGTTCAGAAATGAATCACGAAAGATTAAGAGGTCTTTTCGAATGGCGGGATGATCTGCCTCCCTACATGTGGACTCCTGTCTATTTCTGCAATCTGCCCCAGGGAGGTGATTGGCATGGCGAGGAATGGCCCTGGCAAAAGTTCCGTTATCCCCGCATGGTCGGTGTGGATGGCACGGGCCAAACTGTGACCTTTCCCGAAGAGGAGCTGCTCTATTCCGGTATTGAGCCTGTCTATCTCTTCAACGGGCAACTGATGGGCATGCGCATGACCGGAAAGAGAGCCAATCAGATTGACGAAATGACCAATGAGTTCACTCTGAACCGCTATGCCGAAAAATGGCCTCTTCGAAGAGAAGCGTCCATTGTAGGCGGCCACACGGGTACTGACCGGGCTTCCATGTATGTGAGCCGGGCCATACCGGAATATGGTTTGGGCAACCGGCCGGAAGTGCTTTTTGTCTGGGATAGAGAGACAGGGCTGGAAAATGGCGAGTATATCGCCTATGTGGGAACCTTTATCCCCGGTATGAAAGAAAAGATGGAGAGAGCACAGGATGTGCTGAGGCAGATATGGGGCAGTGATCTGCCCTCTCTTCGTTATGACGGGCCTACCCGCGACAGAACCACCACCATTTTGAATCTGGATCCGACCCATACGGATAAGATCAAGAGTCGGCTGGGAGAACGTTTTGCGCCCCGTCTGGCCCTGGAGTTCATTACCGATCGCAGAGCTGGATCACAAATGTACATGGCCGGTCATAGAAGCGATTCAGAACCAGCCATGACCCATCCTGATGACTGGCTGACAGGGCCCGGTCAGGTCTCCGGTGCCATCTATACCCCTGATTCGCAGGGCTATATCTTCTACAGTGACAACCCCTCCGTTGCCTGGCGTCCCATTCCCGTGCGGGTGGAAGACAACTATCTTGCTCTTCGAGTACGGAATATGGGTAATGAAAACGAGATTGCCTGTATTACCCATGTGGTCTTGGCTCCGGCACCGCGTACCCACGGGGTGATCAATATCAACACGACAGAAACAAAACAGGTTGTTGAAGGAGAAACGAGTCCCAATAACTGGACTATAGAGCTCTTCAATGCCCTCTTCGGTCTGCCGGGTGTGGTCAACGCCTTGAACGTTGAAAAGGATTCAGCCCGGGCTCCTTATCTGAATGCTGCTCTGGGTTTGCCATCAGCAACCATCCCCAAAGCAGAGGAGCGGGATCCCTGGCGCCGGCGTTGGCAGACAGACGAAGAAAAAGCATTTCTGAATGACCTGGGACCGCTGCCTCCTCCTGTCAGAGAAAATATTACAGCTCCTTTGCTCACAAGTGCTGAGCGTGATGAAGGAATAACAGGTGCATGGGAAGAAGGTGAGGAAGGACGGGCAATGTTGCGGCTTTCTTCGCTCATAGCGGGCGGACGTCCCCATCATGCGGACGGCCGGTACTATGAAGATATCTCTGATCTGCTCAGAGGTTCCTATGCAGGTGGCATTGCCTACAGGGACGGTGCTGACGGCCCCTGGCCGCTGAGTAATCTGGGCCTGACTGATTCTTTTGCTGTCATGGGCAATGCTGGTCAAATCGCCTCACGCTACCAACACCAGTTTGAACGCCGTCACGATGAAATTGTTCAGCGTTTCAGTCAGATGGCCAATCTGGTGACAACACGATCCAATGTTTTTGAAATCATTGCCACAGTCCAGGTCGGCTCCGTCATTGACAGTGATGGTGACGGCGTTCTGGACTACCGAGGCGATGAGTTCTTCCCCCAGGCGGAGGCCAGAGGTCGCGTGATTTATGATCTGCACAGCCGCAGCGTATTCCAGGATGAATACAGAAGCCAATCGCCTCAGTAAGTGCTTCAGATGATTTTATCCAAGACAGACATGCTCAGGCCGGGCGGATAAAAGCTCTGCAGGGAGCCCCATCGGCGTGAAGCAGTCGCAGGGGGAGCACGATAAACTCGTGCTCTCCCTCTTTCACTTGCGCCAGTTGCAAGCCTTCCACAATGACCATCCCGGCGCCCAGCAGAATGCGGTGGGCCCGTCCGCCCCCTTTGTAGGGGTCTATGGACATGGAATCTATTCCCACCAGCTTCACGCCATCGGCCGCGAGCCGTCGGGCGGCATTTTCCGTCAAGGCGATGAAGTCTTTCTGAAAAGGGCTGTCCGCGGGCTGCTCTGAATTGCGTGTTTTGAAAAGAATCCGTTCGGGAAGTTTTTCATCGGGCAGGTCTTCCGCCTGAATATGTCCTTCTGATAAATGTTCAATGACCAGAGCCGGGCCAAAAAAGACGCGGGGATCCACCTCTTCCAGCTGTTTTCCCTCTTCCATGAAATGCCAGGGGGCATCCAGATGTGTGCCCGTGTGGGTACCCAGTGTGAGTCTGGAAACATTGCAGGAGTCGCCCTGAGAAATCCGTACATCGGGCTCCAGAGAAAACACGGGGTCGCCGGGCCACGGGGTCATGCCTTCGTGCATGGGCCGGGTTATATCAATCCAGGAAGCTTCCATTGTCTTTCCACCTCTTTTTTGGACTATTCGCCATGGATCCACTTCTCTGTAAAGCAGACATGTTTGATGGTACTCCCCTCTGTTCCTGTGCGCCGGTAGGAATAGCTGAGGTGTATGCGTTCATCAGCCCCTTGAATCAGGGTGGGATAGGAGAAATTACCGTGTCCTATAGGCGCTTCTTCTATGATCCTGGAGACTGACCAGTTCTCCCCTTCATCTTCAGAGAGATAAAGGGTCAGGAGATGACGGCCTTCTTTACTGTCATTACAGGCCAGAATCCAATGCCCGTTTTTCAGGGTACAGGTGCTGACACTGGATCCGGGGTTGGGGATATCCATGAGACTCACTCCGGACCAGTTCATGCCGCCATCAGTGGAAAGAGCCTGTCGGATCTGCTGGGGCAGTCCGTTGTCCCTCATACAGGCGACGATATCGCCATTGGCTTTTCGCAGAAAGGCGGGTTGGATATTGCCCAGCATGAGCATGTCCTGATCCATGATAGGCATGCTGCAGCGCCAGCTTTCGCCCCAGTCAGAGGTGAAAATGGCCAGCGAAAAGTTGAATATATCGTGGTACAGTCCCAGCATGATCGTTGTATCGTCAAGCATGATGGGCGATGTGCGGGGCATCCATCCCAGACGCTGAACCAGTTTGTCCTCGCCACGCTTGCGCCACTCATGCAGTTCTTTTTTCTTGCCGGGAATCAGTGTTTCTATCAGGTCGTCATAGGTAACCAGCCCTTCATCCATCATGGGAAAAAAGCGTTCTTCAATACCCTGAGGACGCATGTGGATCACATCCTGCCAGTCCCAGTCGGGCGGGCCATCCTCAAGATATTCCGTGGCTCGTTTGTATTTGAGCAAGGCGCTTCCCCACTCATTGTCCAGGATGGCAACCCAGAAGAGCCACAGTACCTGGCGCGAGTCGAGAAAAAGGACAGGATTACAGTCAGGCAGGTCGGGTGAGTCCGCCATGGGAAAGACTTCGGACCAGTTGCTCTCCCCCGCTCTCTTTCTGGCGCCCTGAATGACCACATCATCGCTCTCCCGTTCTCCGGTGCCGTGAAACCAGCAGGCCAGCAGACTGCCGTCGGAACATTCCACAATGCTGGAACTGTGGTTGTGTTTGTCATTGGGGGGAAAGATAAATTCTCCGTCAAAAGAACCCAGAATGGACAGGGTGATAATCAGTGATGAGAGCATGACGACTCCTTTTCCCATGTTGTCAGATGAAAGAAGAAATACTTTTCAGTATAGAACAAAGGCCTGCCGGAGAAAGTTTCCGACAGGCCTCACAAATATTAAACTGATTTCAGGGGGGTCAGGCGATGAGACTTTTGATTTTCGCCAGGATGGAGGCCGGATCCAATCCCTGATGGGGCATATGCTCGCTCAACCCGCCCTGGCCATGTTTCGTCACACCCAAGGCGGCATAGCGGGGCGTGCAACCCCGTTCCAGGAGCCAGGAACCGAAACGGCTGCCGAGGCCGGTTTTGGCGTTCTGACTTTCCACGACCAGCACAAAGGGAGCTTCTTTCAGGAGTGCCAGAGTCTCCTCATCCACGACATTCAAGGTGGATTTGTTGATGAGACCCACATCAAGTCCGGCTGCTCTGGCCTGTTCCACAGCATCGAGAGAGCGGCTGAGCATGTCACCGTAAGAAACAACATAGCCCTGAGTGCCCTGACGGATGATATCGTCTTTGCCGGCAACAAACTGGTAGGGTGACTCGTAGAAGCGCGTGCCGTCCTCTTTACAGATGAAGGGCGTGGCACTGCGCAGGGTAAAGACAAAACGTGCGCCTTCGTCATTCCAGATGGTTTCCACCAGGCTCTTCAGCTGGAGCGCATCAGCGGCGAAGTAAAGGCGTGTCTTGTCGCCTTCGGCAATGCCGCAGTCAGCAAGAAAGATGTTGATCCCGTAATGACAGGTATTGTCGGCCATATCGTCGATGCCTGCATGGGAGAAATGGCAAAGGACGTTGGCGTCATTGAGTCTGGCCATGGTCAACTCTGAAATGATCATTTCCAGGAAGGCGGAGAAGGTGCTGAAGATCCCCTGGCGTCCCGCTTCAAAACCGAAACCGGCTGCAGCGGAGAAATTACCCCGTTCCTGCACACCGCCATTGACGCAGACTTCAGGATGGGCCAGTCTGATGGCTTTGAGGCCCGTGGAACCTTCCAGATCAGAATCAACGACCAGCACTTTGTCTTTGCGCTCTTCTTCGGACATGCCGTCGAGAATGGAATTGACAATCTTTCCGAATTCGCCACGGTTGCTGGCTGTTTCCACAGTACAGCCTTTCAGAGAGGGGTTGCCCGGCACCTTTTCAACTGCTTCCAGATATGCCACGGCATCAGTGAGGCCTCTTGCGTTGAGATATTCGATGGCGGCGGGCCGTGCAATGACATCGTGACCGCCGGGCTGACCTTCCACAACAGGAACGCCGGGTGCCATAAGCCGTTTGATAACCACGGCTGCGGGACCTTCCCGGCGTACACAGGCGATCATGGCGTTGTACAAGGCGTCGAAATCTTCGCCTTCTGTCGTGTCGATGGTGAGACCGTGACCCTTCAGGGTGGCGGCAACATCAAAGCCCGGCAGATATTGCGAGGGATGACCGCTGATGGTCACGTCATTATCGTCGATGAGCAGTTTCACATTCAGCTGGCGGCTCACGGCGAAACGGGCGGCTTCCGCATCGTCCCCTTCCATCTGAGAGCCGTCTGAACCCAGCATGAAGACTATCTTGTCAGGATTGGCTTCGGCCACGCCGTTGACAAATGGCCACATATGTCCCAGACGGCCTGAGGCGAATTTGATGCCCAGTTCAGGGTCAAGTTCCGGATGGCCATAAAGTCCCTGATAAGCGGCGCGGTATTGAAGAAGTTTCTCAAAGGGCATCTCGCCGTTGAAAGCCGAAAGGGCATATTGCAGGGCGACGCGGTGGCCTCCTTCGTCAAAGTGTACAGGATAAAAACGGTCGCAGCCTTTCATGAAGGCATCGGCTATGAGCGCCTCGGGAACAATGCTGTAGGCGCCGCCTGTATGGCCGCCCAATCCTTTGGCTCCGGCAACAGCGGTGAAGAAAATGATCGTATCACGCATGATCTGGATATTGGTGAGCAATTGGGCGCGCTGCTCCGCCGTGATTTCATCCGTAAAGGGGTTGATGGCCACAGGCTTATAGGCGTTGACATTCAGAGGAAAAGACATACGGAAAGTTCCTTGTAAAGTAGGGGGTTACAGCATTACCACAGGCCGCGGGCTGTCCGTGTGGTGAACAGACAGTGCCCGGACTTGCCTCGGCAATCAGTATAACATGAGCAGGGAAAGCGTTTCATCCAGTTGAGAAAGTTGTTCTCCATAATGGGCGCAGAGAGCATAGAGGACCACCGAGGGATGAGAAGACTTTTAAACCAGGTCATTGACTGAACACACGGAAAAACACATCTTAACCGAAGAGATGACACTGAGCTGATTGACACAGATAAATTAAAGACCTGGGGTCGCACAGTCTGGGAACGGCAATTTCCACATTGGCAAACCCCGACATGAGGTTTCTTTCTGCAATTACAAAGCTCAGACTGACTCACAACCGGGAAAACTTTCCGGCGGAAGATGCGTAAGGGATTTGTTTGTCAACAAAAGACATTATCCCGCAATCCAGTCAACATTTTCACTCCATCCCCACCTTTGAACTTGAATGAAAGCATGGTTTCAGGTCATCCTTGTCCAAATTAGCT
>LSQX01360856.1_pt1 | contig 35412 bp, 28 predicted proteins | sample 654561 | NCBI WGS metagenome assembly LSQX01 (sample SAMN04489861, study PRJNA283612) | anaerobic digester metagenome | isolation source: 4 biogas reactors fed with cattle manure at either 37C or 55C with and... | place: Denmark: Kongens Lyngby | collected 2014 | reverse complement strand
AGTTTGATGTAGTAGTGATTGGTGCAGGCCCTGGTGGTTATGTTGCAGCCATTCGTGCAGCGCAATTAGGTAAAAAGGTTGCTTGTGTAGATTCTTGGGTTGATGAGGCTGGTAAGCCAACGCCAGGCGGTACTTGTACCAACGTTGGTTGTATCCCATCTAAAGCCTTATTACAATCTTCTGAGCATTATGAGCATGCCAAAGAGGGTTTTAAAGAGCATGGTATCGAGGTTTCATCTGTTAAGATGAAAATCGATCAGTTTCTAGCTCGTAAAAACACTGTGGTTCAGCAAAATAATGACGGTATTCTGTTTTTATTTAAAAAGAACAAAATTGATTTCTTCTCAGGTCGTGCCGCTTTTGATGGTAAGGCTGATAACGGTCGTTACAAAATTGTCGTTGATGGTAAGGATAAAGCCGAGCTCTCAGCTGAGCATGTGATCATTGCTACAGGCTCTGAGCCGCGCGCTTTACCCGGTCTAGAGTTTGATGAAAAGCAGATTTTATCTAATGCAGGCGCTTTAGATATTCCAGCTGTACCTAAGCGTTTAGGCGTGATTGGTGCGGGTGTTATCGGTCTTGAGTTAGGTAGTGTTTGGCGTCGTCTAGGTGCTGAAGTAACTGTACTTGAGGGTATGCCTAAGTTCTTAACAGTAGCCGATGAGGGCGTTGCTAAGGAAGCTGCTAAGATTTATAAAAAGCAAGGTCTGAATATTGAGGTCGGTGCTAAGGTTGGCGATGTCAAAAAGACTGCTAAGCAAGTAACCGTTAGCTATGAAAATGCTAAGGGTGAAGCGCAAACACTAGAGGTTGATAAGTTAATCGTTTCTATTGGTCGTATCCCTACAACGGCTGGGTTACATGCTGAGTCTGTTGGTCTTAAGATTGATGAGCGTGGTTTCATCGAGGTTGATGAGAATTGCCGTACTAACTTAGCTAATGTTTGGGCTGTTGGTGACGTGGTTCGTGGTCCGATGCTTGCGCACAAGGCTGAGTCTGAGGGTGTAGCAGTAGCTGAGTGTATCGCTGGTGAGCATGGTCAGGTTAACTACGACACAATTCCTAGCGTGCTTTATACTTCGCCGGAAATTTCTTGGGTTGGTAAAAATGAGCAGCAGCTTAAGGAAGAGGGTAGAAAGTATAAAGTTGGTCAGTTCCCATTCTTGGCTAATGGCCGTGCTCGTGCCTTAGGTGATACTAACGGTTTTGTTAAAGTAATTGCTTGCGCAGAAACTGATGAGGTATTGGGTGTTCATATTATTGGCCCACTAGCTTCTGAGTTAATCGCAGAGGCTGTCGCTATCATGGAGTTCAAGGGCGCAGCTGAAGATATTGGACGTATTTGTCATGCTCACCCAACCTTATCTGAAGCACTGAAAGAAGCTGCTTTAGGGGTTGATAAGCGTAGTGTAAACTTCTAAATATCGAACTGTTAGATTATATAGGTACCGGGGTCTAGCGCTCCGGGGCTTGATTGCTACAGCAGTTATGTACAATAAATGCCCTAGATTGAGTTTGCTTGATTAGGGCATTTTTTATGATTAAAAAGAATTTATGAATGTTGTTCATCATTATCGCAAGGCCTTAGCTGAAAAAAACTATGTTGCCGATGCTGCTCAAGAAAAAGCGATTATGCGCTTACAGGATCTCTTTGAAGAGTTAATTGATTTTAAGGACCAGCGTAGTGGTTTTTTTAAGCGCATGCTCAATCGTCCGGATGTTCCTAAGGGTGTTTATTTATGGGGTGGTGTAGGGCGTGGCAAAAGCTTTTTGATGGACTCTTTTTATAATTACCTACCTTATAAGCGTAAGATACGGATCCACTTCCACGAGTTCATGCGTAGTATCCATCAGCAAATGCAGGCGATTAAAGGGACAGAGGATCCTTTAGATGTCGTTGCAAAGCGTACTGCTGAAAAGTATCGTTTAATTTGTTTTGATGAGTTTCATGTGTCGGATATTGCTGATGCGATGATTTTGCATCGTCTTTTAGAAAAGCTCTTTGAGTATGGTTGTACCTTTGTGATGACCTCAAACTATGAGCCGTCGACTCTTTACCCTGATGGTTTACATAGGGATCGTATTTTACCGGCGATTGCTCTTATTAAAAAGAAAATGGATATTATCAATGTCGATACTGGCGTTGATTATCGTCGTCGCACGCTAGAGCAGGTGCAACTTTATTATCGTCCTCTAACGACTGAAAATCGTCAGGCGATGGAGAGTTTGTACAAGGAAATTACGGGGCAAGAGCGCAAGGAAACGATTTTAACAATTGAAAATAGACCGATGAAGGCTTTAGGTGTTGCAGATAAAGTTGCTTGGTTTGACTTCAAAACCCTCTGTGAGGATAATCGCTCACAAAATGACTTCTTAGAGTTAGCCACTCAGTTTGAAACTATTTTCCTATCTGAGGTGCCAAAAATGACGGCTGCTCAAGCGTCACCGGCACGTCGTTTTACTTGGTTGATTGATGTGCTGTATGACTATAATGTCAAACTTGTCATGAGTGCTGAGGTTGAAGCTGCCGAACTGTATACAGAGGGTGTATTATCTAATGAGTTCTTCCGTACCGAGTCGCGGATTACGGAAATGCAGTCTAAAGAATATATGCAACGCGAGCGTCGTAGTTACGTTAAGCTATAAGATTAAATTAATGAACGGAGTATTTTTCCAATGAGTGCTAAGCCAGAGCAAAGCAAAGTTCAACGAGTATTAACCGGTGTAACCACGTCAGGTACCCCTCACCTCGGTAATTATGCGGGAGCGATTCGTCCAGCCATTGAGATGAGTAATCAACCAGATGTTGACGCTTTTTTCTTTTTGGCGGATTACCATGCCTTGATTAAGTGTGATGATGCCGATCGTGTAGAGCGCTCACGTTTGGAAATTGCTGCTACTTGGTTAGCTGCGGGTTTAGACACCGACCGTGTGACTTTTTATCGACAGTCAGATATTCCTGAGATTTCGGAGCTTTCTTGGATTTTGACATGCTCCACACCGAAGGGCATTATGAATCGTGCTCATGCCTATAAGGCTAGTCTAGATGCTAATGAAGCTGCTGGTGTTGAGCCTGATGATGGTGTGACGATGGGCTTGTATTCTTATCCTATTTTGATGGCGGCCGATATTTTGATGTTTAATGCCCATAAGGTACCGGTGGGTGCGGATCAGATTCAGCACATAGAAATGGCTCGTGATATTGCTCAACGTTTTAACTATCACTATGGTAAAGGCCATGAATACTTTGTTTTACCTGAAGCTCAGGTAGATGAAGGGGTTGCGACTTTGCCTGGTTTGGATGGTCGTAAAATGTCCAAGAGCTATAACAATACCATTCCGCTTTTTGAGGGGACGGCTAAGGACTTACAGCAGGCCATTGCACAAATCAAAACTGACTCTAAGCTACCAGGTGAAGCCAAAAACCCGGATGATTCTAATCTTTTTGCGATTTATCGTGCCTTTGTTACACCGACAAAAGCTGAGGCCTTTGCTCAAGAGTTATGCGATGGCTTAGCTTGGGGTGAAGCTAAAAGAATGCTTTGTGATGAGTTGGAAAGCATTATTGCACCAATGCGTGCTCGTTATGATGAGTTAATGGCTAAGCCTGAGTCAATCGAAGAGATTCTATTGGCTGGTGCTGAAAAGGCCAGAAAAGTTTCTCAGCCATTCATTCAAGAAATTCGTCAGGCGGTTGGCCTAAGACGTTTCCATGCCATTGGCAGTGAGACCCAAAGCAAAGCTCAAGAGAAGAGCACTAAAAAATCTGTTAAGACTCCACGCTTTATTAGTTTTAAAGATGAGACAGGGCAGTTTATGTTCCGTCTCATCAGTACTGAGGGTGAGGAGTTATTGCGTTCTGTTTCTTTCCCTAATCCGAAAATTGCTGGCCAAGAGATCAAAGCGCTGCAAAGCGACCCTAGCGCGATTGAGTTTGAGATTGTGGACGGTCTTTATCAATTATCGCTTAATGAGCAGTTAGTGGCAGTAGCAGTAGATGAAGTCGGGGTAGGTGCTGAGACTTGGAAGGCTAAGCTGTTAAATCAGCTGGCTTTATTTAGCGTTGAATAAGTAGTCATTGCAAGGTGTAGGATGAGTACTAACAACACAGAATTAACTGCTCAGGAAACTTGGGTAGCATTTAAGGAAATGCTACCCATTTCCGTTTTTGTGGCAATTTTCGGACTTGCTTTTGGACTTGCCTCAGTACAGACCGGTGTTGATGGATTCAATGCGGTGCTGATGAGTGCCTTAGTCTTTGGTGGTGCTGCGCAATTTGCTACGTTGGAGTTATGGGGTCAGTCTGTTTCTGTGGTGCCGCTCGTGGTCACGGTGTTTTTTATTAATGCGCGTCATATCTTAATGGGGGCTTCTCTCTATCCTTGGCTTAAAGATATTCCAGCATTTAAGCGTTATAGCTATATGCTGGTAATTTCTGATGCGAATTGGGCCAAAGCATTGCCTAAGTATCAACAAGGTCAATCGGGCCTAGCCGATATTGTCGGTGGCGGTTTAGCCTTGTGGTCAATGTGGATTGTTGGTACCTGGTTGGGTATTTACTTCGGCTATTTAATAGAAAATCCACGGTTTTTTGGCTTGGATATGGTGATGGCTTGTTTCTTATTAACCATGGTAATGGGTGGTCAAAAGAACTTACGTATCGTGGTAATTTGGATCGTTGCTGCGGTGGTCGCTATTTTAGCTTATTGGTATTTACCGGAAAATATGCACGTGGTGGTCGGCGCACTTGCGGGTGGTTTAGTCGGCGTACTTTGGAAGGACGGTATTAAGTCATGAACTGGGAAATAAGTACTACACATGCGCTGCTGATTGTTGTCATTATGGCGGTAGTGACACTAGTTACCCGTTGGGGTGGCGTTTTTATTATGTCCTTCGTGCCAATCAGTGACGGTGTACGCTGCTTTATTGGTGCCATGTCCGGCTCAGTATTGATTGCCATATTGGCACCGGTTGCGGTTGAGGGTGATCTAGGGGCAAGACTCGCGCTACTGACTACCTTAGTGTTGATTTTAGTAGTAAAAAGACCGTTAGTCGCCATCACCTCAGGATTTGTTATGGCTGCGTTGGTGCGCTATTTTGTTGGCTGAGCTGAGTTTAAAGTTGGGGTTGATATTTATTTCAAGGTCAGGGGCCAAAATTAGATCTCAATACCTTTCTCTTCCATGATCTTTTGAATAGCTTCTGCGGCTTGCTCCGAGGCTATTTTATTGTTGCCATCTATGTATTGTGGTGGGATTTTATGCTTTTTAAGATAACTGACCACGGCTTCATAATGTGCTTCTTTCGTTTGCTCAAAAGGAGTGTTGCGTTTGGCAAAAATACCATTGATTTCTGCAAGTGCCAACATGGTTAAATTTGGTAGCTGATTATTAGCTGCTAATAGCAAAGGCTCGCGGTTACGCAGACCATTTTCGTATTTAATCCAATGATTGGCAATAGTGGCATAGGCTACATCGTACTCACCATTCACCTTTTTAAACACAGCGGCAATACTTTTAGCCACTATTTTGGCATCGCGTTTTGAAAGAAAACTGAATAGTCTCATGAGTTGCTTTGTCGAGTGAAAAATTTATCTTAGTGCCAAGTATACTGTAAGAGTAAACGAAGCTTGAACAAAACAGGTATAAAGCCGTATAGCTCGGATTAATCATTCTCGGTAGAATGCTAGTCTTTAACTTTTATTTAAATTCCATTTAATAAAATAATTAATAAGAGATATTTTAATGCTTAAAGACCTCTCGCTTTCTGCTGTTGTAGCCGGTTTATTGGCAGTGATTATCGCCTATTGTGGGCCGTTGATTATTGTCTTTCAAGTGGCGACGGTTGCGGGGGTTTCGACCGATATGATGATGAGCTGGGTCTGGGGTATCTCCATGGGTGTGGGGGTTAGCGGAATTTTTCTTAGTTATGTGTCTAAAATGCCGATTATGACTGGGTGGTCGGTGCCAGGTACGGTGTTGTTGCTCTCACTTTTTCCTACTCTCACGGTGGCGGAAATGGTCGGTGCGCATATGTTGGCAGGACTGATTATCGTCTTAATTGGTGTCTCTGGAAGTTTTGATAAGTTGATGGCTTGGATTCCACAGGGCGTTGCCGGTGGTATGTTGGCAGGGCTGTTATTCCAGTTCGGTGCAGCGGCTTTTAATACGATTGGCAGTACACCTTTACTATTCGTTGCGATGCTAACGGTTTATTTGTTAGCTAAGCGATACTTTTCTCGTTATAGCATTGTGGCAGTTTTTGTGATCGGGTTACTTTTTGTGATAGGTACTGGGCAGTTGCATACCGAGGAGTTTAATTTGCAGTGGGTCACACCTAAGCTGATTAGGCCGGAGTTTAGTGTCTTTAGTCTGTTGAGCTTAAGTATACCGTTGGTGCTGGTAAGTCTAAGTGGTCAGTATTTACCGGGTATGGCGATTTTACGTGTAGATGGATATCGAAGCGTTAAATCCAGGCCTATTATGATAGTGACGGGTGGAACGTCGATTCTTAATGCCTTAACGGGGGCGCCAAGCGTGGTTTTAGGAGCTATTAGCGCTGCGATTGCGACGGGTTCCGACAGCCATCCCAATCCGGATAAACGCTATGTTGCCGGTATCAGTAATGGTATTTTTTATATTATCGGTGCCTTTTGTACCAGTGCAATCGTTACTTTGTTTGCAGTCTTTCCTGTAGAGTTGGTGGCCATTCTCGCAGGCTTAGCGTTGATGGCTTCGATTAATGCCAATATCGTGTTAGCGGTTGAGGATAAAGAAAATCGGGAAGCGGCCTTGCTGACTTTTATTGCGACTGCATCAGGTATGAGCTTTCTAGGCTTAGCCTCTGCTTTTTGGGGGATCGTTTTTGGTATGGCTGCGGCCTTACTCTTTAATCCGCAACTGAGAGCAGGGATTAAACCTTTGTTGTTCAAACGCTAGAGCGCTATAATCCCACTCATGGAAATTATTCAAGTCGACTCGATTGATATTCAATTGCACCGTAAGGCGATAAAGAACCTTTATATACGAGTTAAGCCACCGATAGGGCAGGTGACTGTTTCTGTGCCTAAGCGTATTAGTGATAAGGCGGTGTTGCAGTTTATCACTGAGCGCCTGCCTTGGATTAGGGAGCAACAGCAAAAGTTTGCTCATTATGAGGAGCCACAAGACCTGTGCTATGTCGAGGGTGAAACTCATTATTTATGGGGTGAGCAGTTGCTCTTAAAAGTTATTGAGCATGATGGTAAGCATCAGGTGCTTAAAAGTAATGATGAATTGCATTTGTATGTACGCCCAGATACTACGCTAAAAAATAAGGCTTTGGTGGTGGAGGGGTTTTATAAGGACTGTATCTTTGAGCGGCTTCGTACCCTAGTTCCACGATGGGAAGAAAGAATGACTCTCACAACACCTGAAATTCGTCTACGCACCATGAAAACGCGTTGGGGTAGTTGTCGAGTCGATGGTACAAGGATTTGGCTTAATACTGAGCTTGCCAAAAAGCCGGTTGAGAGCTTAGAGTATGTTTTGGTCCATGAGATGGTGCATTTGTTTGAGCCTAGCCATAATTACCGCTTTAAAGCTCTGATGGACCATTTTTTACCAGATTGGCGAGAGCGCCAGTCACAACTAAATAATAAAATAAGGACCTGTTGATGGAAGTAGCATTAACTTATATTTCAAATGCGTTGTTTGTGTTGGGCGCTGTGGTTGCTTTTTTTGGAATCTTTTGTTTGGTTACTTTAAATGCAAAACCGAAGGGTAAGAATAAAGAGCAGCTTGAGCAGTTATCAGCAGAGCAGATTGCCAAGGCTAAGAAAAATGCTAAGCAATCTTTTAGCTATATGGTTGTAGTAGGGGTTGTGATTTTGGTGATTTCCTTTGTCTTGAAAAGTTTTGTTGCCAAGATGTTTGGCGTATAAAACAAAAAAGGCAGACTAGTAAGTCTGCCTTTTATCTTTATCTGTTAGTCAACTACTTCTTTAACTTCGCAAAAGCTGCTGCCATCGCACCCATTGGCTCTGGCTCACGACGTCTTTGGCCTTGGCGGTTTTGATTGTCACCACGAGAGTTGCCTCTATTGCCATCGCGTCGGTTGTCATTACGCGCCGGGCGATTACTACCACTAGCACCAGGCTCGTCATCTAAGCGCATGCTGAGGTTAATGCGGTTGCGGGCCACCTCAACTTCCAGCACTTTGACTTTGACTGTTTGACCAACTCGCACCACTTCACGCGGGTCTTTGACGAACTTGTCTGATAAAGCCGAAATATGCACTAAGCCATCTTGGCCAACACCAATGTCGATAAAGGCACCGAAAGCAGCCACGTTACTTACCACACCTTCTAAGACCATACCGGAAGTTAGATCCTTAATATCTTCAATACCTTCTTGGAAACTAGCGGTTTTAAACTCAGGACGAGGGTCACGACCGGGTTTTTCTAATTCGCTAAAAATATCTTTAACAGTCGGTAAACCAAATTTCTCATCAGTGAAGTTGGCTGGTGAGACACCTTTGAGGGCATCAGTTTGACCCATAATCTTTTTGATGTCTTGCTGGATTTTTTCTAAGATACGCTCAACCACTGGATAGGCTTCAGGGTGAACAGCAGAAGCGTCTAGTGGGTTGTCACCATTTTGAATACGCAAGAAACCAGCTGCTTGCTCAAAGGTCTTAGGACCGAATCGTGCGACTTCAAGTAGCTTTTTGCGGTTAGTGAAAGCACCATTGTTGTCACGCCACTCGACAATGTTTTTAGCTAAGGTGCTGTTCAGACCAGACACGCGAGCCAGAAGGGCAGCAGAAGCTGTATTCACATCAACACCAACGGCGTTTACACAATCCTCAACGATAGCGTCCAACGAGCGGGCGAGTTCGCGCTGATTGACGTCGTGCTGGTACTGACCGACGCCAATGGCTTTGGGTTCAATTTTTACCAGCTCAGCAAGCGGGTCTTGTAAGCGGCGTGCGATGGATACTGCACCACGCAAGCTAACGTCTAAATCAGGAAATTCGGCAGCCGCTAACTCAGAAGCAGAGTAGACGGAAGCACCGGCTTCTGAGACCACAATCTTTTTGACCTTGTCGAACTTAAAGTCTTTGATAAGCTCACTCACCAAGCGTTCAGTTTCACGCGAAGCGGTACCATTACCAATTGCGATTAGGTCAATATCATGTTTGGCAACGAGTGCAGCTAGGGTGTTAAGACTGCCCTTGCGATCTTTGCGCGGTTCGAATGGGAAGATGGTTGCTGTTTCAAGTAGCTTACCTGTCGCATCAATGGCAGCTACCTTAACGCCAGTACGAATCCCCGGGTCAAGACCGAGTACTGATTTAGGACCGGCAGGGGCTGCTAATAATAAGTCTTTTAGGTTATCAGCGAAGACCTTTATGGCTTCTTCTTCGGCTCGTTCACGCAGCTGGGTGATAAACTCACTTTCAAAAGCAGTTAGTAGCTTCACACGCCAAGTCCAACGCACAACATCGGCAAGCCATTTGCCACGAGGAGAGGCGGTAGTCTCAAACTCGGCACCTGTGTCTAGGTAGCTTTCGATACGCTCAACACAAGGGTGTGGCACTAGTTCTTCTTGCTCTGGCTGTAAGCCAATACGAAGATCGAGGAAGCCCTGTTGACGACCGCGCAACATGGCTAAAATGCGGTGTGAAGGTAGGGTAGCTAAACGCTCGCTAAACTCATACCAGTCACGGAACTTATCACCATCGGCTTCTTTACCTTCGACCACTTTAGAGTATAAAAGACCTTGCTTAGAGAAGAACTCACGCATCTGCGCTAGTAGGTCAGCATCCTCAGCAAAGCGCTCGGCCAAGATATCACGGGCACCGTCAAGGGCTGCCTTGGTATCGTTAATCTTATGCTCTTCGTTAAGATAGTTAGCGGCTAAGGCTTCAGGAACCGCGTTTTTGTCAGCTAGAATAGCGTCTGCTAATGGCTCTAAACCGGATTCAATAGCAATTTGTGCTCGTGTGCGACGCTTAGGTTTATAAGGTGCGTATAGGTCCTCTAGACGCTGCTTTGTGTCAGCGGCCATGATAGAACTATGTAGCTCAGGTGTGAGCTTGTCTTGGGAGTTAATCGACTCTAGAATAGCAAGGCGACGCTCTTCTAATTCACGTACATAGAGTAGTCGAACCTCTAGTTGGCGTAAAATAGTATCGTCCAAACCACCGGTTACCTCTTTACGATAACGTGCAATAAAGGGAACGGTGGCACCTTCATCCATTAACCCAACAGCAGCAGATATTTGACTGGCTTTGACCGATAGCTCATCAGCTAATTGCTGAATAATACGGCTATTATCAACTTCCTGCGGAATGTCTAATGATGAATTTTCAGGGCTTTGGCTTACAGATTCTGTCATCTCACTCTCAAGTATTTAATTATTAAAGTTAGTCATTTTGCCATAATTAGATAGCTAAATATATTCAGTAGGCAGGATTGCTACAATTGCTTGTGTCAAAATAAACATAATTTGTTCTTAACCACTTTTTAGGATGTTCCGTTGAGTTTTAACGTAAGCCGTTTTTTTTCTGATGATGGTCCTTTTGCTGGGGCAGTTTCTACATTTACTAAGCGTAATGCGCAAACTGAGCTGGCACAGGCTATTGAGGATACCTTTAGCAAAAAAAGTATCTTAGTTGCTGAGGCAGGTACCGGCACGGGTAAAACATGGGCTTATTTGGTGCCCTCGTTATTAGCGCCGGGCAAGGTGATTATCTCTACCGGTACGCGTAACTTACAGGATCAAATTTATAACAAGGATGTACCACAGGTTTGTAAGGCCATGGGTATACCGGCTTTAGTGTCGGTGCTTAAGGGGCGCTCGAATTATGTATGCCATCATTATCTAAAAGTGCTAGAGGACTCAGAGGCGGGTTTGCGCTCTAAAAGTGAGGCGCCTCAGCTTAAGGCGATTCGTATGTTTACTGATAGGTCTGCGACCGGTGATAAGGCGGATTGTACTGCGGTACCTGAAAATGCTGATATTTGGCATCGAGTGACTTCTACTGCCGAAAACTGTCTAGGCTCTGATTGTCAGTTTTTTGAGGAGTGTTTCACTAATAAGGCGCGTTCAAGAGCGCAAGAGGCAGATGTTGTGGTGATTAACCATGCCTTATTTTTAGCTGATATGTCGTTACGCCAAGAGGGTGTTTTTGAATTGTTGCCGACGGCCGATGCGGTGGTGTTTGATGAGGCCCATCAATTGCCGGACTATGCTACGCGCTTTTTAGGTGAGCAAATCAGTGGCCAGAAAATTATAGATTGGCAGCGCCGTAGCTTAGCCACCGTGCGTGTGCAGCTAAAAGGGGTGAGTAAGCAGATTGAGGAGCTAATTCAAGCAGTCAGTGGTGCATTAATGGAGTTTCGTTTGCAATTAATGCCACTCGAAGAGATGCAAAACCAGCAGTCTTTGGTACAAAACTTACCTAATTATGATCGGGTGATGGGGCGCTTTGATGAGTTGACGGAAGCGATTCAAATAGCAGTTAAGGCTTTGTTAAAGTATCAGGACAAGCATCCGGATCTGCAGATTTCGACTCGTGAGGGAGCGATGCTTTACGATAGCTTGGTGCGCTGGTCTCGCAGTCATCAGCGAGCTGAAGAGGCTAAGCCTGAAGAGACCGAACAAACTGAAGCTGTAGGTCAAGCAGATGCTGAGCAACCACAGCAGGCTGATAGTCTCAGTGAGTTAGTCGCTCAAGAGATGGACGAAGAGGTTCAAACGGTTGCTGAGTTTAAGGAGACTCCTTATGTTTGTTGGATCAACCTGACTCAAAATTCCTTTCAACTGCAACGAGCACCGTTGAGTGTGCGTCATTTTGGCAAGTTTAAGCATCCAGAGCAAGCTTGGGTATTTACGTCGGCAACGCTGTCAGTGAATGGTAATTTTGACCATTTTGTCAATAACTTAGGTTTATATGGTGCTGAGGAAAGGGTCTGGGAATCGCCGTTTGATTATCAAGATAACACGATTATGTTGATACCCAAGTTGCCTTTGCCAGACGCTTTCAGCTTTCGAGATGAGTTTATTAATGTGTTGATACCACTCGTCAAGGCGACTCATGGTGGTGTACTTATTCTCTGTACCTCTTTAAAAGCAGTAGATGAGTTTGCTGAGATATTATTAGAGCGTTTAGATACGGAAAATATTGATCGACCCTTACTTAAGCAGGGTGAAAACTCGCGTGCTTATCTGATGGATAAGTTCCGGGATGAAGGCAATGCTATTTTAGTTGGTAGTGCCAGTTTTTGGGAGGGTGTGGATTTCCCGGGCGACTTGCTGACCTTAGTAGCTATTGATAAGATTCCTTTTATGTCGCCTGATGATCCAGTGCTGGATGCACGTATCAAGGATTGTGAGGAGCGAGGCGGTAGTCCATTTTTTGAAATCCAAATCCCTCACGCAGCGATCACTTTAAAGCAGGGTGCTGGACGCCTTATTCGCAGTGAAAAGGATGCAGGGGTTTTAGTGATTGGTGATGTTCGTTTAGTTGAAAAGGGCTATGGCAAAAGACTCTGGAAGGGCTTGCCGGATTGCTATCGGACCCGAGAGTCTTCTGATGCTTTACAGTTTTTGACTTATTTAGCCAACAATAAAAAATAAAGGCTTAGTTAAAAAACTAAGCCTTAGTAATCAAAGTGTTTCCGGGTGGTATTAGTTTAACCAACTGGATAGCTTGAAAAAGTCGGTCCAGCTAGAGCTACCTTCTAAGCCTTTGCTAAGGTACTCAGAGTTTGGGTAGTTTTGCATAAAGACACGTTCAGCGTCACTCGCTTGATCACGCAAACCGAGCTTTTCGTAGGACTTCATCATGATGTATAACGCGCGTTCGGTTGCGCTGACACCAGCAAAGTCGCGGAGTACAACTTGGGCGCGGTTAATCGCTGCAACATAGGCATGACGCTCATAATAGTACTGAGCAACGTTAACCTCGTTGCCGGCAATTGTATTTACCAACCAGTTAAGACGTAACCGAGCGTCCTCGGCATAGCGACTGTTAGGGAAACGCTCTACTAATTGATTAAAAGCATCATATGACTCGCGTAAGCCCTTAGGGTCACGCTCACTTGGATCCTGGCCTGTATAGCTGCTTAGAAAAGAGCTTGGTGGCGTGAAAGTGATTAAACCCTTAAGGTAATACATGTAGTCTGCATTTGGGTGGTTAGGGTATAAACGGTTAAAACGGTCAATCACTGCTAGAGATTGCTCCGGCTCATCATCACGCCATAGTACATAGGCCTCATCAATCATGGCCTGTTGTGCATGTCCTGAATATGGAAAGCGAGTACTAAGTGTGTGAAGATAATTACTAGCTGTTTTCCAGTTTTTGGAGCGTACGTTTTCGCGGGCATGCTCATAAAGCTGCGGCGCGGTCCAACCGATAGTCTCGTCGTTAATCTTGTCTTGAGTATTGGAACAAGCTGCTAATAGGCTAACGCCGAGAAGTAGTATTAAGGACTTTAAGGTTTTTTTCTGCATATGGTCAATTTAAAATGAGAATGCTTGCGTGATATTATGCATTATTCTGATAAACACGAATAATGATAACAGCCTTTTTACATTGCAGAGCAACAGTTGTTAATTATAGTTCAAAAATCAAAGTGATTAGTATTTCTTCGTTAATCAAAAAATGTAGAAAGAGTTTATATTTAAGAGAGTGATATGGTCGATAATTTTATTCAATCATTAGAGGAGTTTGATGAGAGTTCAGCTGAGCCAGAGGAGTTGAATTTTGAATTGCCTTTAGACTTTAGCAGTGAGCGTTTGGATAAGGTCTTGGCGACGTTATTGCCTGAACACTCACGAGGTCGTTTACAACATTGGATTACTGAGGGCTGGGTTAAGGTTAATGGCCAAGAGACAAAGGTGCGCCAAGTGGTTCGAGCAGGTGATAGGATTTGGGTGCAACCGCAGCCTTCGCAAGAACAGAGTGCTTTTAAGGCCGAAGCGATAGATTTAGAGATAGTTGCAGCGACTGAGCATTTCATTATCGTTAATAAGGCTGCGGGTATGGTGACTCATCCTGGCGCAGGCAATTGGAGTGGTACATTATTAAATGGCCTTCTATATCATTTTCCTGAGTTAACACAGATACCGCGTGCGGGCATTGTTCATCGTTTGGATAAGGATACTTCCGGTTTATTAATGGTCGCTCGTACAGAGATTGCGCAAACGCATTTGGTGCGACAACTTCAAGAGCGCTCCGTCGGTCGTCAATATGTCGCTTTAGTCAAGGGATATATTGATGATGAGGGCTTGATTGATGCGGCGATTGGGCGCGATCGTCGAGTCGCTGTGAGAATGTCTACCGATGCACCGATTGCGGCCAAGGAGGCACGTACGCGTTATCGCTGTCTGGCGAGAGGTCAATGGCAAAGTCACCCCATCAGCTTGGTCGAGTGTCGTTTAGAAACCGGTAGGACGCATCAGATTCGCGTTCATTTAAGTAGTTTGGGCCACCCATTGATAGGCGATGGAATTTATGGTGGCCCAACTTGGGTAGATGTCACCCGACAAATGTTACATGCTCAGAGCCTGTCTTTTATTGACCCTGCTGATGGTAGTGAGCAGCAGTTTACAGCGCCTTTGCCTGAGGACCTGCAAAGCGTCGTTGATACTATCGATTGGTTATAGTTTTTAGTATTTGGAGAGGATTCATATGTCAATTCAGCAACACTACCCTAAACCCTTTGCCGCTTATGATGAACTCCAAGGGCTACCTATCATTAGGGGGCCGCAGATTAGTGGGCTGAATTATTTCACCACGACAGCTAAAAGTGGTAGAAATGACACGACGTCTATCTCCGGTGACAGTGATGCTTTTACCGAGGCAGGGTTTAATCTGGGCTTATCAACTGGTGCTGAAGAGAGTCTGGTTTTAGCTAATCGTGCACGTTTGGCTGATAGGTTGCCAGCAGAACCATTGTGGGTGTCACAGGTTCACGGTAGTACAGTTTTTGATGCGGATTATTGGCAAGAGGGTGATGAAATACCCATCGCTGACGCTTCTGTTACCAGCAAGGTAGGTCGTGTGTTGGCGATACAGACAGCGGATTGTATGCCTATCGTGCTCTTGGGGGCCGATGCCAAGGTCTTAGGAGTAGTTCATGCCGGTTGGCGCAGTTTATTACTAGGTATCATTGAACATACGATTAAAATGATGCTAAATAAGCATGCCGGTGCTATTAGTCATGTCTGGATCGGTCCTTCGATTGGTGCAGCGGCATTTGAGGTAGGTGTTGAAGTACGAGAAGCATTTATCGAGTCTGAGCCAGATTATGAACACTTCTTTGTAGTTAGAAAAGACAACCCTAATAAATACTTCGCCAATTTAGTCGGCATTGCTAATCATAAATTATGTCATCTCAAGGTTTCAGGCATGGTAGCTCAAGACAGCCCCATCTATTTTTCAGGGCTTTGCAGCTATTCACTTGATGACTGGTTTTATTCTTATCGACGTAATTCTGCAACAGGGCGTTTAGCAACAGCAGCTTATCTTGTTTAGGTATCTATATTACAAAGTAATATTAGAGATGGCTTGAATTAGGCAGGCTAGTTTGATAGATTGAATAGACGATACATAATGTTAATATAAGAAGATTTGCTGCCTAGGCAATGAACTGGCATAGTAATGTAACATAATTGTATTACAATGAAATATTAGCTTGATGTTTATGGTTGGTGAGTGCGCACCAACGTATTACAGAGTTTTTGCTAATAAACTAAACGCCTACTGTATACCAAATGGAGATGAATGATGCAGCAGTTTGATTTAAGTAATAATCCTTGGCTTGCTTCGTGGAAGGAGATTACAAGTTCAGCCGACTGGGATATGTTAAAAACAGATTTTGTAACTAAGTACGAGGAGTTAATTAAGCTTAGTCAAGAGGGTGGTTTACCTGCGCTAAGAGATCGTCGTTTTAGTAACGAGGCGTGGGCCGAAAATCCTCAGTTGCATTTATTAGCCCATATTTATGCTCTATCGTCAGAAACAGTAGAAAAAATGACAGAGCAGCTAGGATTACCTACAAAGTTACAAAATCGTTTGCAGTTCTCTGTTGACCAGTGGTTGTCTGCTATTGCACCATCTAACTTTTTTACACTTAATGCTGAGGCGCTCAAGGCTTTCCAAGAAACTTCCGGTGAGTCTTTACAAAAGGGTATGCAGAACTGGTTGACTGATCTGCGTAAAGGGCGCATGACGCAGACTGACGAGACTGCTTTCCAAATTGGTGAAAATGTTGCTACCACCAAGGGTTCTGTCATTTTTGAAAATAAATTATTTCAATTAATTCAGTATCAACCGACAGTCGAGCAGGTGTTTGAAACTCCTCTGCTAGTAGTGCCTCCTTGCATTAATAAGTACTACATTATGGACTTACAAGAAGAGTCATCCATGGTCAAGTACTTAATCGATCAGGGTCACAATACGTATTTAATCTCTTGGCGCAATCCGATGCCGGGTGATAACGATGGTATTTTAGAGGCAACTTGGGATGATTACATCGAGGACGGTGTGATTAAAGCCATGGAGATAGTGCAGGAGGTCAGCGGTCAAGAGCAGCTTAACGTAGCTGCGTTCTGCGTTGGCGGTACGATGTCATCAACTGCAATTGCCGTACAAAAGGCGCGTGGCATTGACAACGTTAAGTCACTTACTTTACTGACTACCTTCCTTGACTTTACCGATACTGGTGTGATGGATATCTTTATTGATGAGGGCATGGTTGTCAGAAATGACATTCGTCTAGGTAAAAGCGGATTAGCTACTGCTAATATGCTAAATAGCACCTTCTCTTGGCTAAGACCTAATGAGTTAGTATGGAACTATGTAGTTAGTCACTACTTTAAAGGTGAGGCTCCAACCGCATTTGATATTCTATTTTGGAATGCTGATAGTACTAACTTACCTGGACCTTTCTATGCTTGGTACTTACGTAATACTTACTTAGAAAACAACTTAGCTAAGCCAGATCGTTTAGTGGTGTGCGGCGAGAAGGTTAATTTTGGTCGTCTCGATATGCCTGCTTTCGTTTACTCATCAATTGCGGACCACATTGTACCTTGGGAGGGTGGCTTTGAGTCTGCTAAGCTACTTCCTGGTCCTGTTCGCTATGTCTTAGGGGCGTCTGGTCACATTGCAGGGGTGATTAATCCACCACACAAAAATCGTCGTCATTATTGGGTTAATGAGAGCCAAACTGAAGACATCAATCGTGCACAAAGTGCTGGTGATTGGTTTGCTGAGGCGGAAGAAAAACCTGGTAGCTGGTGGCCTACTTGGGCTGAGTGGTTAGAGCAGCAAGGCGGCAAAAAAATTCGCGCTCGAAAAAACATGGGTAGCAGACAGCATCCTGTTATTGAGGAGGCGCCGGGCCGTTATGTCAAAGTTAAGGCGTTAGGCTAGTTGGTTAGCTTAATTTTTTAAGCTCAATATTTATAATTTAATTTTTTAAAAAGACCGTAGGACATTCATTTGTCTATACTAGGTTTTACCTTATAGACAAATGAATGTCTTACGGTTTACATTGAAATTGTGGTCATCAAATCGAAAAGGAGAGTGACTAATGAACTCAGCAAAAAAAGTTGCCTATGTTACAGGTGGTATGGGTGGTATCGGAACGGCTATTTGCCGTCGTTTGGCCGATGAAGGGTTTTTGGTGGTCGCCGGTTGTGGTCCTACACGTAACTACCAAAAATGGTTAGATGAGCAAAAAGCTGAAGGCTATGAGTTTCATGCATCGGCTGGTAACGTCGCTGATTGGGAATCAACAGTTATCGCTTTTGAAAAGGTTCGTGAAGAAGTTGGCCCTATCGATATTCTAGTCAACAATGCGGGTATTACTCGTGATGGCGTTTTCCGTAAAATGTCAGTTGAGGATTGGTCTGCGGTAATGGACACTAACCTTAATAGCCTGTTCAATGTGACTAAACAAGTCATTGAGCATATGTATGAGCAGCGTTGGGGCCGTATCATTAATATCAGTTCTGTTAATGGTCAAAAGGGTCAATTCGGTCAGACTAACTACTCGACAGCCAAAGCTGGTATCCATGGTTTCACAATGGCTTTAGCCCAAGAGGTTGCTAGCCGTGGTGTGACAGTTAATACGGTTTCTCCAGGCTATATTGGTACTGATATGGTGCGCGCTATTCGTCCAGAGGTTTTAGAGCAGATTGTTGGCACTATCCCTGTTCGTCGCTTAGGTGAGCCTGAGGAGATTGCTTCAATCGTTGCTTGGTTGGCTTCTGATGATTCAGGCTTCTCAACCGGTGCAGACTTCTCTGTCAACGGTGGTCTCCACATGGGCTAATATAGCGCCGTGTTTTTTTAGTAGTTTGGTAGATAAATAATGTCAGAAGTTCAGCAAGATAGTTCACGTGTAATTAAAAAGTACCCTAATCGTCGTCTCTATGATACGGCGAGCAGTTCGTATATTACGTTAGCTGATGTTAGGGAGTTAGTAGTCGCCTCGGAGGGTTTTACTGTTGTAGATGCAAAGACAGGCGAAGACATTACGCGGAGTATCTTGCTGCAAATTATTTTAGACCTTGAGAGTGGTGGTGTGCCTATGTTTAGCACCAGCACTCTCAAACATATTATTCAATTTTATGGCCATGCAATGCAGGGAGTCATGGGCAATTACCTTGACCACAATATGCAGGCTTTTACTGAGATACAGCAGCAGTTAAGTAAGCAATCTGAGGAGCTGTATCAAACTCAATTCAAGCCTGAGGCTTGGGCTGAGATGATGTCAATGCAAAATCCTATGATGAGTCGCATGATGAATAGTTATGTAGACCAGACTAAGGATATCTATTTAAACATGCAAGAGCAGATGCAAAGTCAAACACAGCAGCTTTTCAATGTCTTCAATCCATTAGCAGCAAAAAAAGATTCTAAAAAAGATAAATAACGCTAGCTTATTGTTTCAAAAATTTACTTAATTTTGCTTTATCTCAATTTTTAATAGCAAAGCGCTTGTTTTAAGACTCTGTAATAGTCATAATAATATAGACCTTACAAATATGAGGGGTATATTGTTACTTAATTAGTGCACCCCTCTGTTTAGGTACTTATAACGGTATTGTCTGGATAGTAATAGATTGTTTTTTGCGGGTTTATACCTACGAGACTTGATTAGGATCAACTCAAAAACGAACTATCTTATATATCATAGTAAATAGGTTACAACATCCTTACAAATTCTAGGGGGAATCTTATGAAGAAATTGACTGCTGCATTACTAGCTTGTGGTGTTTTTGGTTTTATGGCTACGCCTGCTTTAGCACAACAAGCAGACGGTGAGCGTTATAAGCCTAATAATGAGCTTATCCAACCAATCGAGCCGCATGTAGCTGAAAACGAAGCTGAGGTAGAATTAGGTAAAAAGCTTTGGTTTGACCAGCGCCTATCACGTTCAGGTTTTATTTCCTGTAACTCCTGTCACAACTTAATGTTGGGCGGTGCAGACCAATTAGTAAGTTCAGTTGGTGATTACTGGGCTCAGGGTCCGATCAACTCGCCAACCGTTCTTAACTCAAGCTTAAACTTCGTACAGTTCTGGGATGGTCGTGCTGCTGACCTACAGGCGCAAGCAGGTGGTCCTATTGAAAACCCTCTTGAGATGGGTTCTAATCACGAGTTAGCTGTCAGTATTTTAAATACAATTCCTGGCTATGTTGCAGAGTTTAAAGAGGTTTACGGTGATGAAGAGATCACTATCGAAGAAGTGACTAGTGCGCTAGCTGCTTTTGAAGAAACCTTAGTTACTCCAAATGCTCCTTTCGACTTATGGTTAAAGGGTGAGGATGATGCGATTACTGACCAAGAGTTAAATGGCTACTTACTATTCAAAAATAGTGGTTGTGTAGCTTGTCATAATGGCCCTAACTTAGGTGGTAACTCTTTCCAGCGTATGGGTCTAGTTGAGCCGTATGTAACTGATAATGAAACTGCGGGTCGTGCTGGTGTTACCGGACAAGACATTGACCGTATGAACTTCAAGGTACCGACTTTACGTAACGTTGAGTTAACCTACCCGTACTTCCATGATGGTGGTGCTAAAACCTTAGGTGAAGCAGTTGATATCATGGGTCGTCTACAGTTAGGTAGAAAGTTTGAGGAGAACGAGATTGAAGATATTGTTGCTTTCCTCAAAACGTTAACTGGTGACCAACCTGCGTTTGTAACTCCTGTTTTACATCCTAACAGTGATGAAACGCCAATCGCTAACCCATGGGCTCCTCAAGAGTCTGCAGAGGGCTAATTAGTATAGTTTGCTAGTACAAAAGGTCGTGAATATTAATTCACGACCTTTTTTTTGTGGCTGACGTATAAAGACTTACTTCATTGAAATCGTCGTATTAACGCTGCGATTATGCTGAGACCAGCGAGCAGTGACTGTTTTAGTTTGCGTCCAGAAGCTAAATGCCTGTTTACCATTAGGGCCTAGGTCACCGAGCTTGGAGCCACGTGAACCAGTAAAACTGAACCATGCAACAGGTACAGGAATAGGGATATTAATGCCGACCTGACCGACATCAATATTACTTTGGAAGTGACGAGCATCAGCACCGTTTTCAGTAAAGATGGCGACACCGTTACCATTAGGGTTGTCATTGATAAACTCAATGGCCTCATCAAGTGTATCCACATTAACAATCACAAGTACGGGCCCAAAGATCTCTTCATCATAAATACGCATGCCTTTTTTGACACCCGTGAAAATAGTAGGGCCTACGAAGTTACCATTTTCATAGCCAGGTACCACGCAGCCGCGACCGTCTAATACTAAGTTGGCACCTTCATCCACACCTGATTGAATTAATCCCTCAACGCGTTGCTTGGCTTTAGGGGAAACGAGTGGGCCAAGATCGGCGGTCGTATCGGTACCGACATTGACCTTTAAGCCTTTAGTTTTTTCAACTAGCTCATCCACCCATTGGCTAGCCTCGCCAACCATCACGGCAACAGAGGTTGCCATACAACGTTGACCGGCAGCACCAAAAGCAGCACCAACTAATTGGTTAAGTGCTACTTCCTTATCAGAATTAGGCATCACGACGCAGTGATTTTTTGCGCCCATCATGGATTGACAGCGCTTACCATTATCTGACGAGCGTTGATACACCTCGGTACCTACATGAGTGGAGCCGATAAATGAAACTGCCTTAATGTCAGGGTGCTCGCATAGGCGCTGAGCCACATCCGGGCCACCATGAACAACGTTTAAAACACCTGCCGGCAAACCGGCCTCAAGCGCTAATTCAGCTAAAAATAATGAGGCACTTGGGTCTTGCTCAGAAGGCTTTAAGACGAAGGTGTTACCTGCCGCAACTGCGTATGGGAACATAAAGCAAGGCAGCATCACTGGGAAGTTAAAGGCGGTAATACCAGCAACGACACCAAGTGGCTGAATGAGGGTGTACACATCAACGCCACTAGCGGCATTTTCGGAGAATTCACCCATTTGCATACTGGCGACAGAGCAGGCATGCTCAATAGCCTCTAGGCCGCGACCAACCTCACCAATAGCGTCAGGTAGGGTTTTGCCATGCTCCTTGGTAATTAGTGCGGCTAGCTTGTCTGTATTGTCACGGACTAATTCTTGTAGTTTCAGCATGACGCGCATGCGACGATTAAGCCCGGCATTGCGCCACGTTTTATAGGCTTCTTTGGCATTGGCAATGGCTTCATCAACCTCATCAATACCACAAAGAGGTACCTTGGCCACGACCGATTGGTCGGCAGGGTTTAGTACGTCTAAATATTTATTGCTTTTGGATTGGACCATTTCACCATTAATTAGTAATGGGATGATTGGTGTATCACTCATGTATGTCTCCTGAAAATTTGTTATCACTTTATTTTTATTAGTTAATTTTGAAGTGTAAAAATACAAAAATCAATATAATAAATGCACAATCAATGTTTATTTTTGCACAATGCTTTTATTTTAAAGAGAGTACTATGGATTGGGATGGGTTGCGCTATTTTTTAGCGGTGGCGAGGACATCAAAGGTTTCTGAGGCGGGACGCCGATTAGGTGTTGAGCATAGTACAGTCTCTCGGCGTATACGTCAGCTTGAGCAAGAAATAGCGACTGTACTTTTTGATAAGTCTCGGCGTTATGGTTATGTCTTGACCGAAGCAGGTAGAAACTTATTACAACATGCCGAGAAGATGGAGAGTGAGCTGCTCAATGCGCAGCAACAGATTAGTGTCTTTGAAGAGGATTTAAGCGGTAATATCCGAGTGGCAGCGACTGAGGGTTTTGGAGTTCATATGCTGACTCCCTTAGCGGTTGATTTTCAGAAACAGTATCCAAAAACTAGTCTGGAGGTGATGGCGTTTCAGCGCTTTGTTGATCAATCACGCAGAGAAGCGGATATTTTCATCACTATTGATAGACCATTACGGGGTAACTATGTCTATCGATTACTGAGTGACTATAAGTTGCGGCTCTATGCCTCACCACAGTATTTGAAGCGCCATCCATTGATTAAAAGTACTGTCGATTTAGCCGAGCATCGTTTCATTGATTATATCGACGAGTTTATTATCAGTGAGGAGTTGAAGTATCTTAGCGACCTTATTCCAAATGCCAATGTGGTTTTTAAATCAAATAGCTTAGTGGCGCAAATGCAAGCCTGTATCGCGGGTCAGGCAATGGCGATATTACCTTGTTTTATGGCCTATCAAAACCCCAATCTACAAGTCGTATTACCTGAAGAGATAGTGATTAAGCGTAGTTTTTGGATGCTTTATCATGAGGATTTAAGGCAGCTAAAGCGCATCGAGCTATTTTCTAATTTCTTAAAAAATAAGCTCGAACAGCGCCAAGAGATTATGATGGGCGATTGATGGTCAAACTAATTGAAGACGACGGTGCGATGACCATTCAATAAAATGCGATGCTCTACAAAGCTTTTAACGGCACGCGAGAGGACGAGTGATTCAATATCACTGCCGACCTGGGTTAAGTTTTGAGCATTAAGGCGATGGTCAACGTGCTGTACGTCCTGCTCAATAATTGGGCCTTCATCAAGGTCTGAGGTTACATAGTGGGCAGTGGCACCGATGATTTTGACACCACGCTGATGAGCTTGGTGATATGGTTTAGCACCCTTAAAGCTTGGTAAGAAGCTGTGGTGAATGTTGATCGCTTTACCTTCGAGTGCTTCGGATAGCTTATTAGAGAGGATTTGCATATAGCGTGCGAGCACCACAAGATCTACCTCAAGATCATCAACTAACTTAAGAATCTGCGCTTCTTGTTCAGCGCGATTTTCATTGCTGACTGGTAAGTGATGAAAAGGGATGCCGTAGCCCTCAGCCAGCTTTTCATAGTCACGGTGATTTGAGACAATGCCCACGATGTCCATGTGCAATAAGCCACTATATGTACGGAATAATAAGTCATTTAAGCAATGACCTTGTTTACTGACAAGAATCAGTACGCGCGACTTTTGTTCTGCAGAAAAGAGCTTTAAGTCCATCTTGAACATCTCTTTGACAGCGCTTAATTGCTCTTCAATTTGTACTTGAGTGATATCTGCGGGTACGCTAAAACGGATTCTCAAGAAGAACTGCTTAGTGTCCACATCGCCAAATTGCTGAGAAGTGAGGATATTACCGTTTAGTGCAAGTAGGGCACCGGATACCGCGTGGACAATACCAATTTGGTCAGGACAAGAAATCGTAAGAATAAATTCGTGTGTATTTATGCTGTTCATTTTATACTTAAATATTTGTTTTTAGTGGTTTATTATAATTGCTGAGTGGCTTCTTCGGCGATAGCCAGTGCAGCAGTTAAGCCTGGAGACTCAATACCGAATAAGTTTAACAAACCGGTAACTCCATGTTGTGATTTTGAGCTGATGACAAAATCCGCTGCGGCTTGAGAGGGGCCGCTGAGTTTAGGTCTAATACCAGCGTAAGCAGGGTGTAGAGTATCATTTTTTAGAGTGGGCCAATAGCGCCTAACTGCATTGTAAAAGTTTTTTACTAACTCATCGTTTACATCGTAGCTTTCTTTATCAATCCAAGTAACGTCAGGACCAAATTTAATTTGTCCGCCAAGGTCTAAGGTTAGGTGCACACCCAAACCTGCAATATTGGGCATAGGGTATATTAAATGCTGGAAAGGTGATTTTCCTGAATAAGAAAAATAGCTACCTTTGCAATAGTAATGAGCCTTTGGGATGTGTTGCTGGTCTAGTCCTATTATGTTTTTCGCTAGCTCTGTTGCGTATAGTCCTGATGCATTGATTAGATTGGCACTGCTAATCATAGACTGTTCTTTATCGTCAAAATAGCATTCAAAGTGATTAGGGCCTTTAATATTTACCTTTTTTAAAGGCGTGTTTAGCACTAATTGTGCGCCTGCCTGCTCAGCGTCTCCCAATAAAGAGAGCATTAAGGCGTGGCTGTCGACAATGCCTGTTGAAGGAGAAAGTAGCGCTAACTCACAATGTAGCTCTGGTTCTAAGGCCTTAACTTCTATTGCAGATAAAATGTTTAAATCATTAACACCACATTGTTCAGCATTGTGTTTGATGCTCATTAATTGAGCTATTTCAGATGCTTCTGTGGCAACTAGTAATTTACCCAAGCGTTGATAGGCTACGTGGTGACTTTCACAATAATCATATAAAAGTGATTTGCCACGGATGCAGAGTTTGGCTTTTAAACTATTGACTGGATAGTAAAGACCAGCGTGGATAACTTCTGAGTTCCTGGAGCTGATGCCTGAGCCAAATGATGATTCAGACTCAACTATCAAGACTTCCTTGCCTTGTTGGGCGAGGGCGCGAGCAATGGCTAAGCCCACAACGCCAGCACCGACAACAAGGCACTCTACATCCACTGCCGCCAGCATGTTATTTTGCGAAACTACTGGTTGGCGTTAGATCAAAAGTACCTGCGTGGAATACCAACGGTAGCTTGTTGGTGTGTTCACAATGCTCAACATGGCCGACCATGATTAAGTGGTCACCAGCGCTGTGTTGTTGCTCGTTGGCACACTCAAAGACAGCAGAGCAGTACTCAGAAGAGAGTAAGGGGGCGCCAGTTTCGCCGAAACGCCAATCGATACCTTCAAAGCGGTCAGGTACTTTGGCTGTAGAAAACTGCATGGCTAAGTCGATTTGGTCATTAGACAATATATGAATATTGTAATGCTTGCTGTTTTGAAAGAGTTTGAGGTTTTTAGAGGCTAAGCGCAAACACCACAAAACCATAGGTGGTTCGAGTGATACGGAGTTAAAGGAGCTCACGGTTAGCCCCATCGGCGTATTGGTCTCCGGATCGGTGGTTGTGACAATAGCTACACCAGTAGCAAAACGGCCTAAGGCCAGTCGAAAATCTTGTTCGCTAAAATCAGCTTGACGTTTAATAGACATAGTAAAAATTAATTGATTGACAGGGTATTATAGGGCTAAGGTGCTAGGCGCGTCATTGACCACTTGTCATTTTCTTTACAATAGAGTAATCGGTCGTGCATACGTGAAGGGCGACCTTGCCAAAACTCTATCTTTGAAGGTACAACTAAATAGCCACCCCAGTGTGGGGGCTTAGGCACTTCATCTGTGTACATAGCAGAAAACTGAGCAAATCGTTGCTCCAGCTCTTCACGGCTCAGTGCTTGGCTTTGTAACGAAGCCCAAGCGCCTATGCGAGAGCCTTGGGGACGACTATTAAAGTATTCGGTAGAGTCAGCTTCTGAAATTTTTTGGGCACGACCGGTGATCCTAACCTGGCGCTCTTGCTTAATCCAAAAGAATAATAAACTGACCTGCGGATTATGGGCAATGGCCTGGCCTTTTGCCGAATCATAATTGGTAAAAAAGACAAAGCCTTGATCGTTATACTCTTTTAAGAGAACTAGGCGAGCCTCGGCTTCGTTTTGAGCATTAACCGTGGCTAAGGTCATGGCATTGGCCTCGCGCTCATCGTCTTGGCTAGCGAGCTGAAACCAGCTGTCAAATAGCTCAAAAGGATTTTGCGGGGCGTCTTGCTCTAATAACTCAAGTTTGTTATAGCGATGGCGCATATGTGCTGTTGAACCCATAGCTTTTTCTTCCAAAAAAATACTTTAAGTAAAAGCATTATTCTACACCTAAGCGCAGTTAAGTTCAGCCTTTAGTCGCTAATGCCAAGCGTCAGAAAGTATAGGCTACAAGTGCTCGCGAATTAGACTAGCTAAATGATAAAGCTCATCATCGTCAATGCCGACTTCCTTGAGGGCATCAGCCGTTTCCAAGACATATTCTGTACACGGGCCGTAGATACCGGTAGCACCAAGTACTACATGGAGAGTTTCCTCCGTAGTGAGGTCGCCGATATAGGAGTAATCCTCTGGATCCATGACAAAGGCTAAGGCTTTGATAGTGCCTTCAGGGGTTTCGCAGTCTAGCCACATGGGGATGTAAGAGCTATTAGGCATCTCGCGTTTCCATAGACGGCGCATGTTGTTCAACAAGTCTTCATTGGGCAGCTTATAGACTGCGCCTTCACATTTACCCGATTCAGCGAGACCAAAAACCAGTCCTGGGCGCTCGGGAGTGCCGCGATTAACACTGGACCAAAGGCAAAGTGAACGGTGATAGCCTTGTATCACACCACGGCGACTTTCTACATAGTCAAACTCAGGGCGCCAAATGAGTGAGGCGTAGCCAAAGAGCCAGATGTCTTTTAGTTCGTCAAGTTGGTCTAGGGCTTTTTGTAAAGAAGCCTCTCGCTCCTCCTCAGTCCATAGACGAAATTGCTTCAAATTTTGTGCCGCCTTGGTAGCAAGGCTTGGGCTTAACTCAATATACTTACTATTCACGAATTTATTTGCTCAGAAAAGTTAAAATATAGCTTTGATTGTAGCATTAGCATTTTTTATGAAAACATTAAGCTTTGCTTGTGCAGGTATTTAGGGAGTGGTTTTGGAAATGGCTGAGTATGATTTAGAGCGCCGTTTTGGTGGTTTGAAGCGTTTATATGGTGATGAGTCGCTCAATATCATTAGCTCTAAATCGGTAATGGTGGTCGGCATTGGCGGTGTAGGTTCTTGGGCTGCTGAAGCGTTAGCCAGAAGTGGGGTGGGGCGCTTAGTATTAGTTGATTTGGACGTTGTATCAGAATCTAATATTAACCGTCAAATTCACTCTCTTAGTAGTACCTTGGGCCAAGCTAAGGTTGAGGCTATGGCAGATAGGCTACGTGAGATTAATCCTCAGTTACAGCTAGATCTCATTGATGATTTTATAGATACTAATAACGCTCGCTCGGTGATTCAGTCAGCTTCGGTTGATGTGGTGCTGGACTGTGCTGATCAGGTAGCTGCAAAAATTGCCATGGCAGTGGTATGCCGTGACTTAGGGTTGCACTTGATTATGTGCGGTGGTGCAGGTGGCAAGTCCAATAGTCTAGCTTTAAATTTTACCGATCTATCACAAACAAAAAATGACGCTTTATTAGCTAAAATACGTCAACAATTACGTAAGCAGCATAACTTTGCTAAAGGCAGTGATGCTCAAGGTAAAGCCTTAAAAAAGGTACCGCGTATGGGTGTGTCATGCTTGTGGATTGATGAGCCTGCTTTACTGCCATGGCGTGAGGACGAGGATGGTGAGGGAGTGTTGCGAGGGCCTCAGGGCTTAGCTTGTGCAGGCTATGGCTCATGTGTGACAGTCACTGCCGCCATGGGTTTAGCGGCAGTTAATCAGATTTTAAAGCTTTTCTACGTTTGAGCTATTTAGGCCTTGAAGCACGTTAAGCCTTGCTTCTGAGACGTTCTTTGAGTAGGCGCATTCCTTCAGAGGCGCCTAATTGATAAAAGTTATCCTTATCGGTAAAGATGTTTTCTAAGCCCTTATCGATCACCAGCAGCTCACAATGGGATGGAATAAAATCCACTAAACCTGCCGCTGGATATACCTTCATCGAGGTGCCTATAACTAAAAAGATATCTGCTCGACTGGCAATCTCTGCTGCCTCCTCCATTGCTGGTACCATCTCACCAAACCAGACAATATGTGGACGTAGCTGAACACCTCGCTCATCCGTGTCACCGATCGTTAGGTCATCGTACCAATCGATAATGCCATCTTCCTCGGAGTCTACTGGACGGACCTTGCAGAGTTCGCCGTGTAAGTGCAGTACCTTTGAAGAACCGCCACGCTCGTGTAGATTGTCGACGTTTTGGGTAATGATGCTAACATCAAAATCCTCCTCTAGTTCCGCCAGAATTTTGTGAGCGTCATTAGGTTCTACCTCATTAAGTTGAGCCCGACGCAGATTATAAAAACGCATTACCAACTCAGGGTCACGCCTAAAAGCATCGGGTGTGGCCACATCCTCAACTCGGTGATTTTCCCATAAGCCGTTAGAATCTCTAAAGGTTTTTAGACCGCTTTCTGCTGAAATGCCCGCGCCGGATAAAACAACTAACTTCTTTTTACTCATTTATCTAACCCTTTACCTTTAATCTAATCATTTCTTTCCATAAACTCTTTAAGTGCTAGACCGGTATGGGAACGTTCATGCTGTTCCATTAGTTGCTCAGGGGTACCCGCAGCAACTAGGTATCCTCCTTCAGTCCCTCCCTCTGGTCCGAGGTCGAGAATCCAGTCTGCTTCAGCCATGATATCTAAGTTATGTTCAATAATGACGACTGTATTACCGGCATCAACTAGTCGGTGTATGACTTGTATCAGCTTTTGTACATCGGCCATTGATAAGCCTACACTAGGCTCATCCAGCACATAAAGCGTATGTGGTGCACTAGAAGCGCGACCGGTTTTATGGATGCCCTCATCTAAACGCGCTTTGAGTAGTTCGGTGACTAACTTAATACGTTGTGCCTCACCACCCGATAGAGTAGGCGATGGCTGGCCTAAGGTCAAATAACCCAGGCCAACGTCTTGCAATAGCTTTAAGCCGCGATGGATTTTAGGGTGGGCAGTAAAGAAGTCGATCACATCATCAACTTCCAAGCGCAAAATGTCACCAATGTTTTTGTCACGTAGTTTAACGGCTAAAGTTTCAGGATTGAAGCGTTGTCCCTCGCACAACTCACAATTAACCTTCACATCCGGTAAAAAGCTCATTTCAATCGTGCGCATGCCTTGACCATCGCAGGCAGGACATCGGCCATCGCCCGTATTAAATGAGAAACGTGAAGCATTCCAGCCTTGGAGTTTAGCCATGCGAGTTTGGGCAAATAAGCGTCTGACATCATCCCAAATGCCGATATAGGTAGCAGGAGTCGAGCGAGGCGTTTTGCCAATCGGGGTTTGATCAACCTCGAGTATGCGCTCTAATTTCTCCCAACCAATAATCTCTGTACAGCCGTGATAGCTAGTCGCAGGCTCTCGTTGACCGACCTTGCCACGAAGGTTATCTAATAAAACATCACGCGCCAGGGTGGATTTACCGGAGCCTGAAACGCCGGTCACGACACTGAGTCGACCAACTGGAATAGAGGCATCGATATTGCGTAAGTTATGCAACGTAGCATTTTTAATTTCTACCATTGCTAAGTCTGGCAGAATCTCGCGCCGTGGCTGCATTGGGTGCGGCATTGGGTTGCGTAAAAATTCACCGGTTAGCGATTGAGGGGAGTTTAAAATATCTTCATAACTACCTTGAGCAATCACCGTGCCCCCACGCGTACCGGCACCAGGCCCCATATCAATAATATGCTGAGCGCGTTTAATGGTGTCTTCATCGTGCTCTACGACAACGAGTGTATTGCCATTGCCTTCTAAATGGCTCAGGGCGTTGAGTAAAATTTGGTTGTCACGAGGGTGTAGACCAATGGTCGGTTCATCCAAAACATAGCAGACACCTTGGAGGTTTGAGCCTAATTGAGCAGCCAGTCTGATGCGCTGAGCCTCTCCGCCTGAGAGTGTGGGGGCGGCGCGATCCAGACTGAGGTAATTGAGTCCGACGTTGCGCATAAACTTCAGACGACTTCGAATTTCATGGAGTACATCGCGGGCAATTTGCTGTTCGCGCTCGTTCATATCGATCGACAAGAAGAAGTCTTCTAAGTCCTCAATAGAGTATTCACTTAGCTTATTAATAGAAAGCGTTTGCCATAGGACATTGCGTGCAACCTCATTGATACGAGAGCCATGACAGCTTGGGCAGGTACTATCCTCTTCTTCGGCTTCTCGATTGAGCCAAGAGCTTTCCTCACCAGTTAGCTCCTCTTTAAAATCCTTTAACTTTAAACCGGTGCCAAAACAGCTATCGCACCAACCATGTTTAGAATTATAGGAGAAAAGACGTGGATCTGGCTCCGGGAAACTACGAGAGCAGGAAGGGCAGGCACGTTTAACAGAAAAATGTTTTTGCTCCAAATAATCTGATGTTAATGGTTTGGCAGGGTCTAGTTCAAATAAGATACTGAGCTGCCCTTGACCATGGGTAATAGCGGTATTAATGGCTTCACGTAATTCCGTCTCATTCGCTGGATCGACAATAATATCCAATACAGGGAGCTCAATATTGTGCTCTTGGTTGCGATCTAGGCGAGGCCATGGTCTAACCGGAATAAATTCATTATCGACGCGTAAGTGCGTGTAGCCTTTATTGTCAGCCCATTTAGCAAGATCAGTATAATAACCTTTGCGAGCAATAATCAGGGGAGCCATGATGCCGATTCGTTGACCGCGATGGTGAGTCATGATGTGTGCCAAAATCTGATCCGGTCGTTGTGGCTCAACGGGAACCTGACAACTAGGGCAGTATTGTGTGCCTAGTTTTACATATAGCAGACGTAGAAAATGATGGATTTCTGTCATCGTACCCACGGTCGATTTATAGCCGCCGCGACTAGTTCTCTGCTCAATCGCCACTGTAGGTGCAATGCCGTAAATCGCATCCACGTCAGGCTGACCTGCAGGCTGAACGATAGAGCGAGCATAGGCATTGAGCGACTCTAAATAACGACGTTGACCTTCTTGGAAAAGGATATCAAAGGCTAAGGTGGATTTACCGGAACCAGAAACGCCGGTAATCACGGTAAATTTATCACGTGGAATGGCAACATCAATGCCCTTAAGATTATGTTCACGAGCATTAAGAATCTCAATGCTGTGATTGGCTTGAGCGCGCGCAGGTACTTTGCTGTTTTCTTTGTAAGTTGCTGATGAAGCTATGGCTTTATCAGCGGCAATTAACTCAGTTCGGTGGTTGCTGTTGGCTGCGCGGATAATCTCTTCTTCATACTCTCTTAAGGCTTGGCCGGTGTAGGATTGCGTTACCCCTTTTAAGTCATCTGGCGTGCCTTGGGCGATCACTTGACCACCATACTCGCCACCACCTGGTCCTAGGTCGACTAGCCAGTCGGCAGCGCGTACTAAATCCAGATTATGCTCAATAATAATCAGTGAATGCCCTGCGGCTAGTAGCTTTCTAAAAGCCTGCATTAAGCGGGCGACATCATCAAAGTGAAGTCCCGTCGTTGGTTCATCAAATAAAAATAATGAACCCTTAAGCGCCAATTGCTTACCTTTAGTGCGACTTCGTGATGCCTCAGCTAAATGACCTGCTAGCTTTAAGCGTTGCGCCTCACCGCCAGACAGTGTAGGCACAGGTTGCCCTAATTTGACATACTCTAAACCTACATCAATGAGTGGCTGCAAGGCCGTCTGCACTTCTCGCAAGCCTTTGAAGAACTCTAATGCTTGGTACACGGTCATTTCCAGTACTTCATCAATTGAAGCGGATTGGCCTAAATGATCAACACGAACCTCACAAACCTCATCTCTGAAGCGCTTACCGTGACAGTCAGGACAGCGCAAATAGACATCGGAGAGGAACTGCATTTCAATGTGTTCAAAACCTGTTCCTTTACAGGTAGGACAACGACCGTCACCACTATTGAAACTGAAGGTACCGGGTTTATAGCCCCGTTCAATGCTCATTGGGGCTTGGGCAAAGAGGTTGCGAATCGCATTAAAAGCACCAACATAGCTGGCAGGGTTGGAACGGGCCGTTTTACCAATCGGACTTTGATCAACCATGACGACGGAGGCGAGTTGCTCAGCGCCGAGTAAATGCTTGTATTCACCGGGTGACTCAGTGGGTTCGCCAAAGTGCTTTAAAAGAGCAGGGAAGAGCACATCTTGGATTAAGGTGGATTTACCAGAGCCGGAAACACCTGTGACGCAGACTAAGCGATTTAATGGAAAGGCTACATCCACATTTTTTAAGTTGTTATGGCTGACACCTTCTAATAAAAGCTTCGGTGTTTTATCATTGACCTTCATTGGCAGCGGTGCTTCAACCCTCAACACATTGCCAAGGTACTTACCTGTTAGGGTATCTGCATTACGCAGCTCTTCAGGTGTACCATCAAAAACAATATTACCACCACGCTCACCGGGGCCCGGACCAATCTCTAAAATACGATTAGCAGCGACCATCGCTTGCGGGTCATGCTCAACGACAACGAGGGTATTGCCTGCATCACGTAAGCGATGCATGACCTCAACAATGCGACCCATGTCACGCGGGTGCAGACCAATCGATGGTTCATCCAGCACAAATAGTGTGTTGACTAATGAGGTGCCAAGGGCGGTGGTTAGATTAATACGCTGAACTTCGCCACCAGACAGGGTACGGCTTTGTCTGTCGAGTGATAAATAATCCAAGCCAACATCGCATAAATAACGTAGGCGGTGACGCACCTCTGTAAGCACTAACTCACTGGCTTTATCTGCGTTTTCATCAAAATAAGGACTGTCAAAATAATTTCTTAAATGACCGAGAGGCAACTGCATTAGATCGTGAATCGCTAAGCCAGGCAATTGATCTAAGGTGCTTTCTGACCAACGGGCACCGACCGGCATAAAGCGTTTATAACGGCCTTCAGCATAGTCATCTTGTTGACCGTCACCTAAGCGCCATAAATTAGCCTCAGCTTTGAGACGTGAACCTTGGCAGACTTGGCAAGGGGTATAGCTTCTAAACTTTGACAGTAAAATACGCACATGCATGCGGTATGATTTAGTTTCTAACCACTCAAAGAAGCGCTTTGCGCCATACCACTGTGTATCCCAGGCTTTACTTTTGCCAGTCCATTCAGGATCACCGTCAATGACCCATTGCTTTTCAGCGGCATTAAGATCACGCCAGGCAGTGTCGGTACGAATACCGACTTTCTTAGCATACTTCATGAGGTCATCTTGCTGTATTTTAAAGCTAGGAGTTTGCCAAGGGCGCATTGCCCCATCTGCCAAACTTAGGCTTTCATCAGGAATCACTAAACCATAGTCAATACCCATGCTGCGACCAAAGCCACGACAATGATCACATGCACCGGCTGGGGAGTTAAAAGAGAAGGTGCTAGCATGTGGTTTTTGATAGGAAATATCACAATGGGCACAATGTAAATGCTGACTAAAGGGCCAAACTAACTCTTCGTCATCTGCTAATTGTGCATAGACCTTCATAAAGCCTTGACCGTGATTTAAGGCGTGCTCTAAGGCTTCAGCAACACGTTCATGCTCAGCCTTAGAGAAACGGAATCTATCTTGTACTACGTATAACTTTTTCATCACCTCAAGCTTAGTTTTTTTGGTTTTTTTGTCGGTGATTTGTCGTGTGGTTTCTTCCTCGCGGTGAATTCGCGTGTAGCCTTGTTGCTCTAAAAAGGCTTTGACCTCTTCGTCACTAAAATTGGCCGGTACTAAAATAGGGAAGGTTAGTACCAATCTAGGATCATCATGCTCTTGGCTAAGCTTTGCTATTTGCCCTTGAATTGATTGAATCGTGTCTTGATGAACAGGTGCCGCACATTGTCTACAAAATAAATGAGCAGAATGAGCATAAAGTAATTTGATATGGTCATTTAGCTCCGTCATCGTTCCAACTGAGCTGCGCGAAGTGCGTACAGGGTTAGTTTGGTCAATAGCAATGGCTGGGAGAATACCTTCAATGCGTTCAACTTGCGGTTTATCCATGCGGTCAAGAAATTGACGTGCATAGGGTGAGAAGGTTTCAACATATTTGCGCTGACCTTCAGCATATAGGGTGTCAAAAGCTAATGAGCTCTTTCCCGAACCGGAGACGCCAGTTAATACCGTAATTTCCTCAGTGTTAATTGCTAGATCTAGGTTTTTGAGATTGTTTTGCTGGGCGCCAAAAATACGGATTTGTGATGACATAAATTTATTAACTCAAAGCTAAAAAGCGACATTTCAATATAAATTAGCCTTTTAAAAGGCTTGGATCTCATTGTAGTATGAATTGGCTTTTTGTATTAAAGACGACATTTTTATTAGTATGTTATTAAAAATCAAGCCTTTTCTAGAGAATTTTAGTCAATCATGATAAACTTATTAATTATTTACAGTATTTATGTGCTCAGTTCTTGATTTCTTAGGGTTAAATTAAGAGCAGAGCTTTAATAATTTTAGAGGCGATCATGGCAGAAATTAAGCGTACAAGCCGTAACACTTTAGAGCGTCGTTGCATTGGCAAGGATTTGAAGCGTTTGTATTCAACCTCTCCAAAGGGTGTTTGGAAGATGCTAGAAAAAGTTAACCAAGCAAACAAGCTTAAGTAGTACTTTTTCTTAGCTTAATCTTTTTAAGCTATACTTATAAGAAAAGGCCGCCGTATTTTTATGGTGGCCTTTTTTGTTTAGAGAAATATTTTGTTAACAATGGTTCCTTTTTGCTAGCTGATAAAGAACTAAACTGCAATATCTACTGGTTTAGTATTTTTTAAGATCATAAATATTATGGATCAATACAGTTTTACAGTGCTTACCCCAACCTACAATCGGGCTGACACCTTGCCACGAGTGTACGAATCGCTTAAAGCTCAAGATTTTGGTGATTTTGAGTGGCTTATTATTGACGATGGATCGACTGATGGTACCGCTGAGCTTGTTGCAGATTGGAGTCATGAGGGTATTATCTCTATTCGCTATGCGTGGCAGCCTAATCAGCACAAAAAAACAGCCTTCAATAATGGTGTTGCAGTAGCACACGGCGAGTTGATTGTTGCACTTGATTCAGATGATACATTACTGCCTAATGCCTTATCTTCGATGTGGTCTGCGTGGAATGGTATTCCTGCAAAGAAGCGAGGTGGCTATATTGCGGTTACTGGTTTGTGCCAGCGTCCTAACGGCGAGATAGTGGGGGATAGGTTCATCAGTGATGTCATGGATATGACCTCAATTGATATGTATTTTAAACACCATCCTCGTGGTGAAAAGTTTGGTTGTTTAAATACTGAGATTTTGCGTCGCTTCCCCTTCCCAGAAGAGTATGAGGGCTTTGTACCAGAGAGTATTGTTTGGCGTGAAATTGCCCGTGCAGGTTACCTAACTCGCTTTGTTAATGATGTGTACCGAGTCTACTATGATTCGAGCGACTC
>LSQX01130872.1_pt3 | contig 35412 bp, 29 predicted proteins | sample 654561 | NCBI WGS metagenome assembly LSQX01 (sample SAMN04489861, study PRJNA283612) | anaerobic digester metagenome | isolation source: 4 biogas reactors fed with cattle manure at either 37C or 55C with and... | place: Denmark: Kongens Lyngby | collected 2014 | reverse complement strand
ACATGCCACTCTTCGCCTGAATCGAATACCTGGTCCTTGTAGCCTACCGTCCACTCTATGCCGGTGTAGCCGATCTCAGCCACTTTGGCGGCGGCATCTTCGCGGCGGTAGTCGGGCAGCACGATTGAGTAGACACCGAGCTTCATGGGACCCTCCCACAGGCTCTCTACGCGGAGCTTGAAAGACGGCTTGGAGCATGCCCGAGTTCACCACTGCAGGCGCTCGAACCTCCCCGCTCGAGGTTGATCTTCTTCATCAGGGGCTAACGCAGTATGCGGCCGAGGGTCCGGGGTCCGCGGCAGAAGCACACAGGGGTTGGAGCATGCAGGAATCTGCCGCGGCGGCTGCGAATTGACCAGGGCAATGGCATTTAAAGAGATAATCGGACATCAGCACCAGATCGAGGCACTGCGCCAGGCGATCGCTTCAGAACGCGTTCCGAACGCATACCTCTTCGTCGGGCCGCCCAACGTCGGCAAGACCCTCATCGCGCGCGAGTTCGCGCGCACGGTCAACTGCGAGGCGCTCGCTACTTCAGGCGACGGGGACATTGATGCCTGCGGGCTCTGTCACAACTGCGTGCGCATCGGCGAATCGAACCACCCGGACTTGATGATCGTTCAGCCTGCGGTGCGCGTTGAGGTGAAGCCGCCGGAGGAGGATGAGCGCGGGAAGGGTGAGCCGAAAGCGCGGGACGTTCGACGCGAGGTGTACGTGGATCTGCCGGACGCGCTGATCTACAAGGAGCAGATCGGCGAGCTTCTGCGGCACCTGTCGGCCAAGCCCGTGCTGGGTCGGCGGAAAGTGGCGATCATCTGCTCTGCCGAGCGTATGAACATGGTGGCGGCGAACCACCTGCTCAAGACGCTCGAGGAGCCGCCTCCCAACACCACTTTCGTGCTCACGAGCGAGAACCCGACGCGGCTGCTGGAGACGATCATCTCCCGCTGCCAGACGATGACTTTCGGGACGCTTCCCGCCGAGGAACTGCTGGAGGCGCTGCGCACGGAGTTCCCGGAGGCGGACGAATCGCTGCGGCAGGGCGCGGCGGCCATCTCAGGCGGGCGCTACGGCCGCGCGCGCTGGCTGCTGCAGGCGCCCGATGTGCTGGACCTGCGCAAGGAGTTGCTTGAACTGGCGTCCTCGACCGCCGACGTGCCGCTTGTGGCGTCGCTCGCCATGGGAGAGCGCCTGGCGGAGATGCCCGGACGCTGGTGGGAGGCGGCCGAGCAGGCATTCGCCGGGACCGGCGCGGGCTCATCGGAGGAGCGCGAGATGCGCGCAGAGGCGCTGGAGCAGTTGCGCAAGCGCAGTCCCGATCGCATCAACCGCATCCAGGTCAGCGAACTTCTGGACATACTGCAGACGTGGTATCGCGACCTTACGCTGCTGCGGTCGAATCCGCAGTCGGAGCTGGTAATCAACCGCGATCAGGCGGAGGTGCTGCGGGCGCTGGCGGGGGGATATACTCCCGAGGGGCTGGTGTGGGCGTCACAGGTGATCGAGGAGACGAGGCGCGACCTCGTCGCCTACAACGCGAACTTCGCGCTGGCCTGCCAGGTATTGATGGTGAAGCTGATCTCAGCCGCGCGGCGGCGGTAGGTTCCGCAGCACGCGATGAAATGGCGGTGACGGGTCATTCGTTCGTCGGAGCTCCCTGCACTGATCCGAGGCACACTTCAGGTGACGATCGCACTACTTGCCGCCGCCAGCTTCGGCGGCTGGGTGGTGATGCTCGGGATGCTTGTCGGCATGCCGGTGGACATGCACCTGGTGCAGATCTCATTCTACGTCATCACGCTGCTCTACGGCCTGCTGGCATTCGCCACCGGCAATGCGCTCGGGCGCCGGCAGGGCATGCGCGGCATTGCGGGCGCGGCGCTTGGGGCGTTGCTCGCGTGGGCCATCCTCGAGTTCTTCTTCCACCTCTTCGAGATCGGCTCGGCCCAGATGCGCGCGCCGCTGATCCTCGGCGTGGCGCTTGCGGTGCTCGGCTCGGCCATCGGCGTCACGCGACCCGCGGACCGTGCTGCAGTGCTGCACGAGCTGCGGCAGGAGCTTGAGGAGCTTGATCAGCCTCTGCCGGAGGATGGCGACGACGATGCGGAAGCAGAGTCCGACCGTGGGGTCTGATTCCCCACCGCAACGGAGGCGGCAGTAGATGGAGCAGTTCCGCGAATTCGAGGTTGAGGGCCAGCGTCTTGCGGCGAGCATTCACATTCCCGGAGCAGTCCCTGCCCCGGCGGTAGTCATGTGCCACGGCTTCACCGGCGACAGGGTCGAGGCGCATTTCCTCTTCGTGAAAGCCGCGCGCGCCTTCTGTGCGGCCGGCCTGAATGTCCTGCGCTTCGACTTTCGTGGCTCCGGAGAGAGCGACGGCCGCTTCCGCGACATGACGATCAACGCCGAGATCGAGGACGCCACGGCGGCAATTAAACTGGTGCGCTCGGAGGAGACGGTTGACCCCGAGCGAGTGGCGCTACTTGGGCTGAGCCTCGGGGGACTCGTGTCGGCATGCACCGCCGGACGCGGGGGTGACATCGCGGCGCTGGTGCTGTGGTCGGCTGTGGCGGATATCGGTGAGATCATCCGCGAACGATGGCACTGGCAGACAGACCCGGGGCGAATTGACATCCGCGGCTACTACGAACGTGGCGCACACCAGGTCGGCGCGGGGTTCGTGCTCGATGCCCTGCGCATCCGGCCGTTGGAGGAGATCGCGGGGCACGAGGCGCCGGTGCTGGTGATCCATGGCACGGAGGACGCCGCGGTCCCCATCGGGCACGCGCAGCGCTACATGGACGCAGCCGTCTCGACTGACAGCACCCTGCGCATTATTGACGGCTCCGATCACACCTTCACCTCCGTCGCGTGGGAGGAGGAGGTCATCGGCCGCACGACCGCGTGGCTGACAGACCGCCTGGGAGTTGAGGCGAGTGAATGAGGAGACGGTTGCCTCGCGTCTTCGCGATTTCGAGCGCCGCGTGGGCTTCAGCACCGCCTCGCTGCCGAACCGCACGCTGACCGAGGCGGCGGATATCGGTCGCGGCCTCGGCATGAACGTGATCGAACTGCTCTCCTTCGCCGGCTATCGCCACACCGCGGGCGAGCTTGCGGGAGAATACCTCGACCAGCTTGATGAGACCGGCCTTGAGACCCTGCGCGAGCTTTTGCAGCCCTTCCGCGGCATCGGTATTCACGCGCCGTTCTGGGACGTCGCACCCTTCTCGCCGAATCCCGTGGTGCGCGATGCGGCGCGCACGCAGCTTCGAAAGACGCTGACCGCCGCCGGCGCTATCGGCGCAAACACCGTGACGACGCACGTCATCCCCCGCGCGGGCCGGGAGTTCGAAGCATATCGCGATGAGGTGATCGCGCTCTACCGCGAGCTTGGCGACGTTGCCGCTGAGGCGGGGGTGACGTTAACGATCGAGACCATCTTCCCCCGCGAGATCGAGGAGTTCGCGGCGCTGATCCACGGCATCGCGCATCCGGCGGTCGGAGCGAACGTGGATGTCGGGCACCTGCGCGGCCTGCTGAGCGAAAAGCAGCGCAGACCTGAGGCGCTCGCGGAGGCATACAACGACCTGCTGCGGCGGCACGTGCTCTCGCTGGGAGAGCGTGTCTATCACATGCACCTGCATGATGTGCAGGCAGAGGGCGTGCGGGATCACCGGGAGTGCGGCACCGGCGTCATTCACTACCCGGCGCTCTTTGGCCTGCTGGCAGACGTGGATTACTCCGGCCTCTTCGTCTTCGAGCTTGAGGAGGCGGATGACGCCGCGGCCCTGGGCCGCAGCCGCGACGTCATCATCAATGCGATGCGGCGCACTGTGGTCGCTTAGCCGAGCATTCGCGTGAGATACTCGTACGCAAGCACCATCGAGTCCTCGATCTCATCATCCGTGCGGCCCGGGGCGCGCTCGAGGGTGTGAGGGCCGTCGTACCCGAGTTCGATCAGGCGCGGCAGGAGGCGGTCGTAGCCGACCTCGCCCTCGCCAATCAGCGGGAACTCCGCATTGCCTTTCGGGCCGGTGTGATCCTTGTAGTGGGTGTGCGCGATGAAAGGCACAAGCTCGTCCAGCCGCTCCATCGGGTCCGCTCCGGCGTAGAAGCGGAAGTTCGCCGGGTCGTAAGCGATCCGCACGTTGGGATGATCAACGCGTTCCATCAGTGACAGGCAGGCGGGCGAACTACCCGTCATCCCTCCATGCGTCTCAAGTGCGATGGTGATGCCGAGATCGGCGGCATGGTCACCGGCCGCACGGATCTGCTCGACGAATGAGGCGGTGATGCGCTCGCGCTCGTCATCGGACGCATCCTCGGGGATGTGTCCCGCGCCGGTATCGGCGATTGATACACCGAAGCGCTTCACGCCGTCGAGTCGGCGCAGCAGCATATCGAGCCCGCCTTCGGCCTGCAGGTCAGAGCGGATGAATGCCGCGACGGGCGTCAGGTCGTGGAAGTCAAGCCGCGCGCGCAGAGCCCGCATGTCGTCGTCGCTCATGGTCTCGATCGGCTGATTGTAGTAGCCGGTGTAGAAGCCGATGGCCACGTGCTTGAAGCCCGCGGCGGCGGCGCCGGCAATGAAGCCGTCGAAGTTGCGGTTGCAGAAGTTGTAGGCCGCGATCATCGGCATGGGTGGGCCTCCCGTGGCGAGTGAGCTGGAACTGCTCAAAGATTCCGCGTCGGCCGATCAACTCCTGCGTCACTGAAGGGGGGAGTGGCCGGCGCGAGGAATAGCCGCAGTGTGACGATAGGACGTTGCACACGATCGGAGACGCGATCGCTCGATGCCTGAAGGTAATGTGCGTGCCGGATTTGTCGGGTGTGGAGTTCACGCGCGCGAGACCCTGCTCCCCGCTGTGCAGCGGGCGGAGATGGATCTCGCGGCGATCTGTGACCTGGACAAGCGACTGGCTCAGCGTACCACGCGCCGCTTCGGAGCCTTCCGCTCCTACCAGGACGTGCGCACGATGCTCGCGGAGATGGATCTTGATGCTGTGCTGGTCTGCGGCCCTCCGGAGCTCCATGCCGAGGCGGCAGCGATCGCGCTCGACGGTGGCTGCCATGTCTGGATGGAAGCGCCCGCCGCGCCGACCGCGGAGGAGACGCTCCGACTCGCGGAGCTTGCCGCCGCGCGGGGGCTGATTGCGCAGGTGGGCTTCGCGATGCGCTTCGCCCCGGTCTACCGGAGGCTGCAGGAGATCGCGTCCGAGGAGCAGTTCGGCGAGGTGCGGGCGATTGAGGTCGCGCTGTGGCTGCCGAAGATGCACGGGCATGACGACCCGGTGCTTTTTGACCTGCCGCACGCGCTGGACCTCGTCCGGACCCTTGGCGGCGATGTCGCGGAGCTGTCGGTCACGCGCGCGAGCGACACGCAGCCGCTGCTGGTGGGGCTGAAGCTGCAGTCGGGCGCGATTGCCTCCATCAGCTTCGCGGCGCCGGTTGCCTGCCCCCGCGAGCAGGTCACGGTGGCAGGGACAAGCACGGTTGCGGTCGCGGATGACCGCCGGACGATCACGGTCAAACGCTGCGGCTGCGAGGAGATCAGTCTCTGGGGAGCCGGAAGCTGTCGCGCCGGCGCAGGGGCATCCCCGGAGCGACTTGAGGGCTACCTGCCGGAGATCGAGCACTTCGCCGCGGCGGTTGCGGGAGACGCACAGCCGCTGGCGACGCTGCAGGACGCAGCGGCGGCACAGCGCCTTGCGGAACTGATAGCCACGGGCGACGGAGGTGTCATCAGCGTGGGGTGACGAAGAGTCCGGGCGGACCCACCGCAAGTGAGGGCTACTCCTGGAGCGCCCGGCGGGCGAAGGAGGAGCCCTTCCTCGCCGCACTGGTCGTGCTATTCCAGCTTGTCCTCTCCCTTGCGGTATACATCTTCTACGGCCTCAGCTTCGCGCTGCTGACCTTCGGTGTGATCACGCTCGCATTGATCCCGTTCTACGCCGCATACACCTATCGGTTGACGCGCGATACGCTGCAGGTGCAGGGCCCGTTCTACTACACAGAGTACCGCTGGACGGAGTTTGACACCTGGCGGCTCACCGAGGACGAGGTGCGGATGACCTTCAAGGGCCAGCGCAAGAGCCGGGTGCTGGTGCTCTACGCCCCGCACAACGTGCATGACGCGCTACAGGCGGTGCAGCGCTACATGCCGCGTGGCAGCCTTGAAGAGGACCGACGGCTCTAAGCGATGGATGCCGACCGCACCCGCCAGCGCGAGGTGTTGGAGCGTTTCGCGCAGGAGATTGCGCGGCGCGGAATGTGTACGCCGGCGATCTTCCTCTTCGAGTCGATCCAACCGCTTGCATTCGTGGCCGGGCAGGCGCTGGCCTTCATCCACCCGCTGCTGAGCGTCATCTTCGACGCGCCCGATTACGCCGAATTCCGCGCGGCCATAGAGGACCGTGAGAACGTGGCGTGGCTGGTGGGCCGGCTGGAGGAACTGGCGTACGGCAGCGATGAGGACGAGGCGGAGTAGGGCGGTATCGGCCTACTGAAGATCAGGGAGGGGGATGCCGGTCTCGCGCGAGATGATTGCGAACAGCGCGCGGCAGTGCGGGCAAGCCGCACGGACCTTCGCCGGATCCAGCAGTTCGAGGATCTTCGTGCCGTCGCTGATCTCATGGTAACCCTTCTTCTTCGTGTTGCGCCCCGCCTGTTTCAGCGCCCGTTTCAGATCATTCTTCGGTATCTCCTCGGGCTGCCTGCCCGGCAACGCGTTCTCGTTGAGGTCCGCCCCGTAGTGCTTCCTCAGGGCATCGCGGTCGGCGATCAGCCATGCCTCGATGGCCTGGACCAGCAGATGGACTTGATCATCGCCGATCCCCTGCAAGTCCCATCCGTCGCGCTGACTGAGATGCTGTCTGGCTGATGAGACATTGACTTCCGCTTCGGCATCGACGAGCAAGATGATGAATGTATCTAGGTCCTTTCTGGCCGCCTCTCTGAGCGCGGTCCCAAAGTCGTCAAAGGCCGCGCCCCTCCCCCCGCATGCGACTACCTTCGGCTGTCTTCCGGAAAATTCAGAAAAGAACTCCTGGAACGCAAGACGCAGCTGCCGAAGGCCCGATTGGCTATCGCCCCCACCCTCAATATATATCTGCACTGAAGCCATCAAGGATTGCCCCCCAGTTCACCCCTGATCCAGAGATCACCGAGTGTGTATCCCTCAAGCCACTCTTCCAGGTCCTCCCGGTCCAGTCGCCGTATCTTCGTGCTTCCGCCCTCGTCGCGCTCGCAGATAGCCACAGCTTCGGGTATTCCCGAGAGCGCGGATACCAGCGCGTCCGAGTGCGTGGTCACGATGAGCTGCATCCGCTCCGACGCCTCTTCCATCAGATGCGCGAGGCGGACGATGATGTCCGGGTGCAGGCCGATCTCCGGCTCCTCGATACAGACGAGAGGCGGCGGCTCGGGGTGCAGGAGGATTGAGAGCAGGCATAGATAGCGGAGCGTCCCGTCGGACATGCGTGTGGCGGGGATGGGGTCACGGAGGCCGTCCTCGTGGAGGAGTAGCTGCACAGTCCCGCCCTCCACGCGAACGCCGACCTTCTTCGTGCGTGGGTAGAAGCGGCTAAGCTCGCTCTCTATCCGCTCCTGGAGGCCAACGCAGCGGTTCTGCAGGTTGTTGATGACGAGTGCCAGGTTATTGGCGTCTTCCGTAAGAAAGTCGCTCTGCAGATCAGGAAACTGGGCTCGCCGCAGGTCTCCATCACGGCTCGTGTCCCAATCCCTGAAGATGTGAATGCGACGGAACTTCTCACCCAGGTACGCCAGTTGGGCGTAGTTGGCAGGATCCCTGATCTGAGCGAGGATCGAGTGGTTGGGGCGCAACTGGTCTGCGGCCAGACTACGCTGTGCCACGCCTGGGGCCGAGGACCACAACCGAGCCTGCCCGCGGTGGTACTGGTAGTGCTCCCGTACATCACCGCCGCTTTCGGGGGAAGCCGTGATCGACTCCCGCACGAGTTCGAACGTGTCCGACGGCCCGGCGATTCGCAGCAAGTGACGAAGCGCCGGTGTGCGCCCCCAGTCCACGGTGGCATCAATCTCAGCCTCCGGCTTCTTCTCCCCGCCCTTCCACAGCCACTCCCTGATGCCCACGCCCCGCCGTATCGGCTCCTGAATATCATCCGGCGCCGCCTGCAGCAGCGAGATCGCCTCGATCACGTTCGACTTGCCCGAGGCGTTCGGGCCGATGAGCACGTTGAGCGGCTCAAGCTCGAACTCCTCGGCATCCGGGCCGAAGGAGAGCAGGTTGCGCAGGCGCAGCTTCGTGATGAACCGCTTGCCATCCACTGTGATCGCTCCCACTGAGTCGGTGCCATCCATGCGTCGCAGATTATACCTCGCGGTCGGGGAACGCGACAACCCTCAGACGCTCGTGACATTCCCTTCGGTGCTCATCGCCCCATCAGACCGGCTTGCCAATGCCCTCGAAGCCGCAGGCAAATGACGGTCCGCGCAGAATCCTTGTGTAGTGTCCTGGATCAACACCCGCCCCACTACAGGAGGGTTCTACATGAGAAGGCTTATCGCATCCACGTTCGTGTCGCTTGACGGCATCATGCAGGCGCCTGGCGGACCGGAAGAAGACCCGACCGGCGGCTTTGCCCATGGAGGTTGGACATTCAACTACTGGGACGACACCGTGGACGTGTCAGGGGCGGGCTTCGACGGTAGGGACAGAGAGTTGGTGCTCGGTCGCAGGACCTACGAGATATTCGAGGCCTACTGGCCCTACCAGCCGGAGGACGATCCGACTGCGAGGACGCTCAACGCAGCGAAGAAGTATGTCGCTTCATGCACACTGACGACGCTCAACTGGAACAACTCGGTCCTGCTCCAGGGCGACGCAGTCCCGGCAATCACCGCCCTGAAGACACAGCCGGGCCCTGACCTGCAGATCATTGGAAGCGGCAATCTAATCCAGACGCTGCAGGCCGCATCGGTGATAGATGAGTACAACGTGTGGGTCTTCCCGGTGGTGCTCGGGCGGGGCAAGCGCCTCTTTGGCGAGACTGCGAGGCCGTCCGCCCTGCAACTCATTCGCTCTCAGGTGTCGAACACCGGCGTTGTGATGAGCACCTACATACCCGATGGTGACATCGAGCCGGGGTCCTTCGGGACCACTGAGCCGAGCAAGAAGGAACTGGCCCGTCGCACAAATATGGCGAATGGCATGTGGTGATCGCCGCAGGCTGATAGCGTAGGCGATGACGATCGGGCGCTGGCGCGTGCCCGCTTGCAGCACATTGAGGCTACTGCTTCTCCAGCACCCGCGCGGGGACTCCCGCGACTATGGCGCCGGGGGGCACGTCCTTCGTCACGACCGATCCCGCGCCTACCTTCGCGCCCTTGCCGATCGTCACCCCGCCCAGGACCGTCGTGTTGCAGCCGATGTAGACGCCATCCTCGATGGTAATGCGCTGGTCCTTCGTGCTGCGCGGGCCGTGCGCCACCAGCGTCACGCGGAACGAGATCGTCACGTTGTCGCCGATGGTGACCCGGTGCGGGTAGCACTCCTCGTACCACCCGCCCATGCCGATGAAGCCGCCCCTGCCGATATTCAGGCCGCCCAGGCGCATCAGCCACTTGCGCAGCGGGGTGTTGATGTGCGGCAGTCCCATCGCCCACTTGTTGATGATGATACAGCGCAGCCACTGCCAGCGGTAGGCGCGGCGCGCATCCATGCCTTCATGCGTGTGCCAGAACATATCTACCTCAGAGGTTACCCGGCGTTGATGACGGCAGCGTGAATCACAGAGGCCGGCGGGTCAGGCCGGCCTCCGATTGCTACCACGTCCGCGCCTCGGCTCCGAGCTTGCTCTCCATGTGCTTGATGACGCGCCCCATCGCCTCGTCAACCTCGGCGTCGGTCAGCGTCCGCTCGGGGTGGCGGAAGCGCAGGCGCATCGCGACCGACTTGCGGCCCTCGCCAAGGCGGTGCGGATCCTTATAGATGTCGAAGATAGTAACATCCTCCAGCAGCTCGCCCGCCGACTTCTCCGCAGCCGTCACCAGCGCCCCACCGGTGTGCTTCGCATCGTCGTCCACCACCAGGGCGAGGTCGCGCACGGCCGCCGGAAGACGCGGCTGAGGCTTGTACTCAGTCAATAGCCGGGCGTGGCGCAGGAGCTTCTTCAGGTCGATCTCCAGCACACACGTTGGCTCCGGCAGGTCGTAAGAGCTCTGCACCTTCGGCTGCGCCTCGCCGATGTCCCCGACATGCTCGCCCTTGACGAGGATCTTCGCCGAGCGGCCGTGGTGCAGCGATGCGTGCTGACTGCGCTCGAACTTGACGTCGCTGATGTGCAGCCGCCGCAGGAGCTGCTCCAGCACGCCCTTGAGCCAGAAAAAGTCCATCTTCTCATATTCGTCGGGCATGTTCCACGTCGAAGTGCGGGCGCTGCCCATGCAGACCGCCGCAAGCTTCTCGCGTTCATCAGGAAGCGCGGCGCCGATGTCCGTGAATACCCGGCCGATCTCGAACAGCGCGATATCCTCCACCCGCTGGCGCACGTTGTAGCGCGCGGCGGCGAGCAGGCCCGGCAGCAGCGTGGTGCGCATAAGTTCCTGGTTCTCTGCCGCCGGATCGCGCAGGCAAAGCGCCTGCCGCTCATCTGCATCCGTGCCGATGCAGAGGAAGTCGAGGTCGCAGCCCCCCATCATTGAGTAGCTGACGTTCTCGCACAGTCCCGCGCCACGCATCACCTCGCTGACGCGCTCCTGCAGCTTCTGCTCGCGAGTGCGCATACCGGCCCCTGAGGTGTTCGGCGGCAGCGTGGCGGGAATGTTGTTGTAGCCGAAGACGATCGCGATCTCCTCGATCAGGTCTATCTCGCGCTCGATATCCGGTCGCCTCGTCGGCACCGTCACGGTCAGCCGATCGAGAGCCTGCTGCTCATCCGGGTGCGGGCGCAGCCAGTCACGCTCGGGCGTCTGCATCTCTACCTGCTCGCACAGCACCTCGAAGCCGAGGCGCCCCAGCAGATCCACCTGCGTGTCGGTATCAAGCGCCGTGCCGAGGACGTGGTTGGTCCGTGCCGGGCGCAGCACAATCGGCTCTCGCGCGAACTGCTCCTTGTGCACGTCAATCGCGTTGCCGACGATCTGGCCGCCGGCGATCTGCTCGATGAGCCGGGCCGCGCGCGCGAGAGCAGGTAGCGTCAGGTTCGGGTCCACGTGGCGCTCGAAGCGGTAGGAGGCCTCCGTGCTCATGGTGTGACGCTGGGCGGTGCGCCGGATCATGCTCGGGTTGAAGTGTGCGGACTCGATCAGTACGTCCGTGGTGCGCTCACGCATCTCGCTCTCCACGCCGCCCATGACGCCCGCGAGTGCGATGGCGCCCTTCGGGTCGGCGATGACGAGATCGCGGTCGGTAAGCTCGCGCGTGTTCTCATCAATCGTGATGAGCTTCTCGCCGGGCTTTGCCCTCCGCACGATTATCTGCCCCTTCACCACGAGGCGGTGGTCGAAGGCATGCAGCGGCTGCCCGAGCTCCCAGAGGACGTAGTTGGTGGCGTCAACCACGTTGCTGATGGGCCTGATGCCCGCCGCCTCCAGCCGGTGGCGCATCCACTGCGGCGACTCGCGCACCTCAACGCCTACTACTCGCAGCGCGCTGTATCGCGGGCAGCCATCGAGGTCTTCGATCGTGATGCGGGTGTCGCCCTGCTCGAGGTCCCGCTCGCCCACGTTCGGGCTCTCGGTCGCCGGGATAGTGTAGTCCGGCAGCTTCAGGTCGCACTTGAGCAGTGCCGCGGCATGGCGAGCCACGCCCACCATCGAGAGCAGGTCACCGCGGTTCGAGGTGACTGAGGTCATCAGCACCTCGTCGCTGGCCTCGCCATCGGCCGAACGCCACTGCTCGACCGACTCGACCTCAAGGCCCCCCATGGTCAGCACCTCGGCCAACTCCTCGGCCGAAATCTTTGTGTCCAGGTACTCCATCAACCAGCTATATGGTACGCGCATTGTCGCTTGCCTCCTGTCGGTTGACCGGCTGGGAAACGTGCTCCATCAGAACTGCCGCAGCATCCGCATGTCGCCGCTGTAGAGCAGGCGCATGTCCGGGATGCCGTAGCGGTTCATCGCGAAGCGCTCGATGCCGACGCCGAAGGCGAAGCCGGTGTAGCGTTCGGTGTCGTAGCCGACTCCGGCGAGCACGTTCGGGTCAACCATCCCCGCGCCGCCGAGCTCGATCCAGCCGCTGCCCTTGCAGATACGGCAGCCGTCGCCCGAGCAGACGAAGCAGGTGACGGCGAACTCCGCACTTGGCTCGGTGAACGGGAAGAAGTCCGGGCGGAAGCGCACTTGCGTGTCCTCCCCGAACATCGCACGCCCGAAGGCCAGCAGTGTGCCCTTGAGGTCGGCGAAGGTGATCCCCTCATCCACGCACAGCCCCTCAAGCTGGTGGAAGGTGTGCGAGTGCGTGGCGTCCACCGTATCGCGGCGGAAGCAGCGGCCCGGCACAACCACGCGCACCGGCGGCTCCTGCGCCTCCATGACGCGAATCTGCACCGTCGAGGTCTGGCTTCGCAGCAGCACATCATCGGCGATGTAGAAAGTCATCTGCTCATCCATCGCCGGGTGATCCGCCGGGTAGTTGAGCGCCTCGAAGCCGTAGTGGTAGCTCTCCACCTCCGGCCCCTGCGCGATCGTGTAGCCAAGGCCGAGAAATATCTCCAGCATATCATTCAGCGTCGCCAGCAGCGGGTGGCGCCCGGCGACATACCCCGAGCGCCCGGGCAGCGAGATGTCGATCTGATCCTCTTCCTCGCGCTCATGCACCTTAAGCTGCTTAAGCTCCGTCCGCCGGCGCTCGAGGATCACCTCAAGCTCCGCCCGCGTCTGGTTGATGAGCTGTCCCACCCGGGGGCGCATATCGGCGGTGAGGTCTCGGATGCCCTGCTGAATATCGCGCAGCAGACCGCTGCGGCCGAGAAACACCCCGCGAACCTCCTCAAGCTCCTCGAGGTTCGTGGCGCCCTCAAGCGCCGCCTTCGCCTTCTCTGCGGTGTCTCGCAGTCGTTCCTCCATTTGCCATTCCTCCTTGCTTGATCGGGCCATATCGCGGGATCGCATCAGCGCCGTCACCCCACGACCGGCATCCCCCGCCCCACTGTGTAACTTCGCGTACAACTCTGTATGTGCCTGTGCGTCTTCAGTGCGCAGATACGAAAATAGCCCCGTCTCTCGTCCCAGGGACGAAAGCACGGGGCTTCCGTTATACCACCCACCAGGTGGAAAGGCTCCGGTAACGGTGGAGCCGGCCGGCGAGGCTTACTTAGCGGACGTGGCCGCCGTTGGGCCTGCGACTCGGGAGCGAAACTTCGGCACAGCACCGGGACAGGGCGCTCTCAGCCTGCGGCGACCCCTCTCTGTCGTCCGTTTGTGCAGCGCCTACTCTTCTCCGTCTTCGTCTTTGCGTACGTCCTGGTTGTATGCGGGTCAAATCTCGCGCTGCCGCAGTATCTCCCAGATGAGGATACCAGCAGCGACCGTTACGTTCAAGCTCTCAGCGCGGCCCGGCATCGGGATGCAGGCCCTCAAGTCGGCATGTTTTGCGACCGCCTCAGGGAGGCCGTTCGCCTCGTTGCCGACGAAAACCAGCACGCGCTTCGGGTAGCGGATCCGCGTATGTGGCCGAGCGCGCTCCAGCGTGCCCGCGATAGTCTGAACTCCACTCGCGCGCGCCCAGTCGAACACTTCCCCGGGCGCGGCGCCGTTGACGACGTGCAGGTGGAAGATCGACCCGGCGGTCGCGCGTACCACCTTCGGGTCGAAGACGTCCACGCAGTTGCCCGCGGCGATGACTGCGCCTGCCCCTGCAGCGTCGGCGGTCCTCAGCAGCGACCCCATGTTGCCGGGATCGCGCAGGTCCACCGCTGCTATCGCAAGATCGAGATCCGGCGGCAGGTCCTGAAGCCTCGTAGCGGGCATGGCCACCGCTGCGGCCACGCCCTCGGGAGCCTGCACCTGGCTGAAGGAGCGGAATGGCTCCTCAGCCATCTCCAGCACCTCGGCGCCCGATTCGGCCAACTCCCCGACAAGCTGCTGCGCGCGCTCGGCGCCGATCAGCGCCGGGCAGATGGCGAGCGTCTCGAGCTTGAGCCGCCCGCCGACCGCCTCCTCCAGCGCCCGCACGCCCTCCACGAGGAACTGCTCGTGCGCTCGCCGGCCCTTGCGTGTCGCCAGAGAGCGGAGGCGTTTGACGTGCTGGTTCTGCGCGCTTTCGATCAGCACTGGAGCGCCTGCGCTATCAGGCCGTCTCCTGCGTGACGATCTCCGCCATGGCGGCGAAGCCCTGCGGGTCATCCACGGCCATCTTCGCCAGCATCTTGCGGTTGACCAGCACGCCGGCCTTCTTGAGGCCGCCGATGAGCCGGCTGTAGTTGAGGCCGTTGAGCCGCGCGGCGGCGTTGATGCGGGCGTTCCACAGTCGCCGGAAGTCGCGCTTCTTGAGGCGGCGATGCCGCCATGCAAACGCGCCTGCCCGGATTACCGTCTCATTCGCGGACTTGAACAGCCGGTGCCTGCCGCCCCATGCGCCCTTGGCGGCCTTGAGGATCTTCTTATGCCGGCGGCGCCGCACGATACCTGTCTTTACTCGCGCCATCTGCAGCTCTTCCCTTCAAAGCCGGTTAATCGCGTCGCCCGGCCATGGTTACTACGCCACGGGTCAATCGTATGGCAGCAGCGTTTCGATGTTGTCACGGTCGCCGCCGGTCACTTCCTTGGCGACGTTCATCCTGCGCATCCGCCGGCTTCGCTTCGCCATGGATGCGTGGTTCTGGCCCGGACTGGTGAACATCAGCTTGCCGGTGCCGGTGCGCTTGAAGCGCTTCGCGGCCGCCTTCTTCGTCTTCATCTTGCCCACTGCGATCAAACCTCCTCAGCCCCGGTGATCACCGGGGCAAATATGCAGAGAAAGCCCGACCGACCGGGATGGCCCCGGTCGGCTGGCCCTGCGTATCTGCTAACTCGATCCTATTCCGCGACTGTCTTGGGGCGGATCAGCATAGTCATGCGCCGCCCCTCCATGCGCGGGGGCTGGTCGACCTCACCGATCTCCGACAGCCCTTCGGCGAACTTCAAAAGCTGGTCCCTGCCGCGATCCTTATGCCGCAACTCGGGGCCCCGGAAGATGACATTGAACTTGACCATGTCACCCTTCTTCAGGAACCGCTCCGCGTTGCGCATCTTGAACTCCACGTCGTGATCGTCGGTGTTCGGCCGGATGCGCAGGGTTTTCAACTGCGTCTGCTTGGACTTCTTCTTTGCGTCCCTTGCCTTCTTCTGCTGCTCGTAGCGGAACTTGCCGTGGTCCATCATACGGCACACCGGCGGGTCCGCATTCGGCGCGACCTCGATCAGATCCAGCCCCCTTCGCTGGGCCTCTTCCACGGCCTGCCGGGTCGGCATCACGCCGACCTGCTCGCCGTCGGGGGCTATCACTCTGACCTGGGGTGCACGGATTCGCTCGTTGACCCTGTAGGCCTTGTCTATGAGACATTCACTCCCTGGCGCGTTATCGCTCTGGAACCGAGGTTCGCCCCGTGCAGCGGGCTTTCGGGAAGCGCACTTCAAACCTTAGCAAAAAGTATGCGGTGAGTCAAGGTGCGGTTGAGTGTTCAAAACAAGTCGCTCCTGCCGCCGGAGGCCGTATCACGCCGATAGTGTGGAAAACGTTGACCTGCCGGGAGGCGAGGGGTAGAATGTAGTTTCTTGCACAGGACCGATAGAGGTGGCGGAATAGCCACGATGGCGGCCAACGAGCAACTGATACGCATCTTCGGCGCACGCGAGCACAACCTCAAGGGAGTCGATCTCGAACTGCCGCGCGGCAGGCTGATCGTCTTCACCGGGGTCAGCGGCTCGGGTAAGACCTCCCTCGCGATGGACACCATCTACGCCGAGGGCCAGCGGCGCTACGTCGAGTCGCTCTCAACCTACGCGCGCCAGTTCTTCGCCAACATGGGGCGCCCGCAGGTGGATCACGTGGATGGCCTGTCACCGGCCATCGCCATCGACCAGCGCTCCTCCTCCGGCAACCAGCGCTCCACCGTGGCGACGATAACCGACATCCACGATTATCTGCGTGTGCTCTACGCGCGCGCCGGCCAGGTATTCTGCTACTCCTGCGGGCGGCCTGTCAATGCGCACACCCCCCAGCAGATCGCCGACCGGGTGCTCGCCCTCGATGAGGACACACGGGTGCATATCCTCGCCCCCGCGGAGAGGATCGAGGGCCAGCAGCTTATTGACATCGTGCGCGAGGCTCGCCGCCAGGGCTTCGTTCGCCTGCGCATAGATGGCGAGATCTACGATATCTCCGAGGGGATGCCCAATCCTCCGGAGCAGTTCGACCGGGTCGAGGTCGTCGTTGACCGCCTGGTAATCAGGGAGGGCATCGAAGCCCGCCTCGCCGATTCGATCGACACCGCCCTCGAGCAGGGCGGCGGCCTGATCGTGGTGGACGTGGTGGATGGCGAGGATATGCACCTCTCCACCCGCTTCTCCTGCCCCGAGTGCGGCATCGCCTATCCGGAGCTTACGCCCGCGATGTTCTCATTCAACAGCCCGGCGGGGATGTGCCCCGACTGCGACGGTCTCGGCACCCAGCGCGGCCTCGATCCCGACCGGCTGGTGGCAGACCCGGGCAAGTCGATCCTCGACGGTGCGCTGGAGATCTACGGCGACGTGCAGACCCGCCATGTGCGGCACATCCTTGAGGGCCTCGCGGAGCACTACGGCTTCGACCTGAGCACTCCATGGCGCGACCTCTCCGAGCAGGCGCGGGAGATAATACTGTACGGTACCGAGGACGAGATTTCCTTCGAGTACCAGACGCGCGGGGGCAAGAGCTTCGAGTATTCGAAGCGTTTCGAGGGCCTGATCCCCGCGAGCCAGCGTCGCTACCGCGACACTAGCTCGTCGGGGCAGAAGAAGTTCTACGACCGCTTCTTCGCGAAGCTGCCGTGTCCGGCATGTGGCGGGTCGCGGCTGCGGCCCGAGAGCCGGGCGGTGCGTGTCGGCGACCGGACTATTGCCGAGATCATGGAGATGACCGCTGAGGAGGCGGTTGACTTCTTCGAGCATCTGGAACTGCCCCCCGTCGAAGTGAAGCTGTGCGGGGAACTGCTTGGGGAGATCCGCGCGCGGCTGCGCTTCATGGTGGAGGTGGGCGTCGGCTATCTTTCGCTGGGACGGACGGCTCCATCGCTGGCGGGCGGCGAGGCACAGCGGATCCGGCTCGCCACGCAGCTTGGGTCGGGACTGGCGGGCATTTTGTACATCCTCGATGAGCCCAGCGTCGGCCTGCACCCGGTGGATCACGACCGGCTGCTGGGGGTGCTGGAGCGCCTGCGCGACATCGGCAACACGGTGATTGTCGTCGAGCATGACGCCGAGACGATCCTGCGCAGCGACTGGGTGGTGGATTTCGGCCCCGGCCCCGGCGTCCGAGGCGGCGAGGTGATCTACGCGGGCACTGTCGAGGGCCTGCTGCAGTCCGAGCGCTCGTTGACGGGTCGCTACCTCTCGGGGCGCAGGGGCGTGCCGGTCCCGGAGGAACGCAGGGCGGGCATTGGGAAGAGCCTCATCGTGCGCGGGGCATCGCAGTTCAACCTGCGCGGAGTGGATGCCGAGATACCGCTGGGGACGCTGACCTGCGTGACCGGCGTGTCGGGCTCAGGTAAGAGTACGCTGGTGCAGGAGATACTCCACAAGGCGCTGCGGCGGCGCCTGCACCGTTCGCTGGATGTGCCCGGCGAGCACCGGGATATTCTAGGCGCCGAGCATCTCGAGCGCGTGGTCAGCATTGACCAGGAGCCGATCGGGCGCACGCCGAGGTCGAACCCGGCCACTTACTCCCGGGCGCTGGCGCCGATCAGGGAGCTTTTCGCGGCGGTGCCTGAGGCCCGCATGCGCGGCTACGAGCCGGGGCGCTTCAGCTTCAACGTCACCGGGGGGCGCTGTGAGGCCTGTCAGGGCACCGGCACTCGCATGGTCGAGATGCACATGCTGCCCGATGTCTACGTGCCCTGCGACCAGTGCGAGGGGACGCGGTATAATCGGGAGACGCTGCAGATACGCTACAAGGGCAAGAACATCGCCGAAGTGCTGGAGCTTACCATCACCGAGGCGATGGAGCTTTTTCAGAACGTGCCGAAGGTGCATCGGATCCTGGAGACGCTCGACAGTGTGGGTCTGGGCTATCTGAAGCTGGGGCAGCCTGCGACGACGCTCTCAGGTGGCGAGGCGCAGCGGCTGAAGCTGGCGACTGAACTGGCTCGCCCCGAAGCCGGTCATACCCTGTATATTCTCGACGAGCCAACCACGGGACTGCACTTCGCGGACATTGACCGTCTGCTCGATGTGCTGGGGGAACTGGTTGACGCCGGAAACACAGTGATGGTGATCGAGCACAACCTGGAGGTCATCAAGTGCGCCGATCACGTCATTGACCTGGGGCCCGGCGGTGGGGATAGCGGAGGCCGCATCGTGGCCACCGGCACACCCGAAGAAGTGGCTGAAGAGGACGCATCGATCACTGGCCGCTTCCTTCGCACGGTCCTCGAATCTGCCGCGCGCGCCATCTCTTGAGCGCCCTGCGGCTAATCCTGAAGCGGAATAATCAAGGGTGAAGGCCGTGGCCCGGAGCAAGGACCGGATCGCGATCCTCGGATGCCTGCTGATTCTGCTGTCGGGCATCGCACTGCTGAACAACGGCCTGGCGACCGCGCTGGTCCGGGCGAACATGTACGACTTCCTCTGCTTCTACGGCGCCTCGCAGGGGCTGCTGCGTGGGGTGGATTTCTACGACTGGGATGAGACGGCGAAGATCGCAGCCGAGTACGGCGAGGACAACTTCCTCAATGTCTACCCGCCGCTTTCGAGCCTGATGTTCGCGCCGCTGGCCCTGCTTCCGTGGTCGGTCGCCACTCGCATCTGGACACTGCTAAGCCTGGCGGCCCTGATCGCATTTGTCGTGCTGCTCGGCCGCTGGTTCCTGCGCGGCCTCGACGGCAGTACGCGACTCATCTGGGCGGGCGTGGGCCTGATGCTGATCGCGATGTACCACTCGCTCGGCCATGCCTTTCAGGTCGGGCAGGTGACGATGATCGTGGCGGCGCTGCTGATGGGCGTACTGACACTCGCCCGCGACCGCCGCGACAATGCCGCCGCAGGATTGCTCTCCGTGGCGTTCTTCTTCAAGCCCACCGCTGTGGTGCTGATCCTCTACTTCCTGCTCAAGCGCCGCTGGCGCCTGGTGCTCTACTCACTGGCGGGCATCACGATCCTGCTGCTGATCTCAGTGGCGGTGCTCGGAGTACCGATCCACGAGAGTTACGTGCAACGGATGATCTGGTACTTCGACCGCGTTGACCCGGGCGTGAATTACCAGGATGCCCCCTCCTTCTGGGCGCGTCTGGTGGCACGGGAGGGCGTATCGCCCTTCCCGCAGTACGCACACCTGCTCAAGCCGCTCTCCCGCCTGTCGCTGGTGGTCATCATGGTGCCCACGGTGCTGCTGCTGTGGCGCAGGCGGTGGGAGGAGCTATCGGATGGTGCGCTGCTGGCGGAGTTCGGCCTGCTGCTCACCGCGGTTCTGCTGACGCAGAATCAGTCGGCGATACACGCGTGGTTCTTGCCGTCGATCGCGCTGGCGGGGGCCGCGATCCACATCCGTGAGATGGACCCCGACAGCCGCCGCTTCTGGTGGCTGGCGGTGGGATGGGCGGCGGCATGGTGCCTGATCGCGCTGCCCTTCCAGTTCCGCGAGCCGGAGCTGCGGCGGGGGCTGCTGGTCCTCGCGACCTCGAGCAAGTTCTACGGCGGGCTGGTCCTCTGGGGGGTGTTGCTGGCGGTGGTGTCGGGCCATCACCGAGACCGGGCGGGCACTGCAGAGGCTCCTGAGGCCGAGCCGCTGCCGGTGGCAGAGGATGACCTGCCGCAGAGCACGGTGCTGGTGCCAAGCTACCGGCGCCCGGAGGCGCTGCTGCGTTGCCTGGAGGGCATCATGGCGGGGACGCACGTGCCCGAGCAGATAGTGGTAGTGCTGCGCGAGAGCGACGGCGACTCGCGGGAAGCGCTTCAGCGCTGGGCAATGCAAGAGCGGGCGAGGAGGGACCTGCTGGACATAGCCGAGGTCAGTCAGCCGGGCCCGATGGCGGCGGCGAACGCCGGACTTGCGATCGCGCGCGGTGAGATCGTCTCCCAGATTGATGACGATTGCGTGCCCGCGCCGGACTGGCTGCAGAGGCTGCTGTCTCACTACGCCGATCCGGAGGTCATCGGGGCGGGTGGCCGTGACCGCGTGCACCATGGCGAGACGATCAGTGCAGTGCCGGCTGCGGTGGTGGGTCGCATCACCTGGTACGGCAGGATCGTCGGCAACCACCACCAGCCAGACTTTGTGGAGGCCCGGAGCGTGGATCATCTCAAGGGAGCGAACATGTCCTTCCGGCGCAGAGTCATACCTGAGTACGATCTGCAGTTGCGATCGGGCGTGCATCACGAGATTGATGTGTCCCTGGGGGCGCTCCAGCATGGCGGGCGGATCGTCTACGACCCGCTCGCGATCGTGGATCACTACCCCGCGCAGCGGCACTACGGCCACCCGCGCGACAGCGAGGCACTGCAGGCGGTGACGGACCTGGCACACGATCACGCATGGGTGATGTTCAAGCACCTCCCGGCGGCGCGCCGTGCGGGCTTCTGGCTCTTCGCGCTGCTGATCGGGCAGCACTGGCGCTATGGGCTGCTGCGGATGCTGGTGATGCTCCCGCGCGAGGGGCGAACGGCGTTTCTTCGCTTCAGGGCCGCCATGCGTGGGCTGTTTGCCGCAGCCGAGGGGCGGCGAAGGCTTGAGGAACAGGTTGGAACCCCGGTGAGCGAAGTTGCGGGTGAGGCGCGTTGAACGCTGCAGCCGACCGGCGCAGGTCTCGCGCCCGGATCATGATATTGCTGGGCCTGTTGGCGTGCGTGGCGCTCTTCACCGCGACTTGGCTGCACAGGGGCGGCAGGGCGATTGTCAGCCGCGATTCGGTGCAGTATTGGGAGATCGGGCGCAATGTGGCCGAGGGCGATGGCTTCAGCTACGATGGCGAACCGACGAGGATGCGCCAGCCGCTCTACCCGCTCCTGATCGCGGCGTCCATCACGCTCTTTGGCGACCGGACTCTCCCGGTGCAGATCATGCAGGTCGCGATGGCGCTGGGGATTGTGCTCGTGGCCGCCGGGATTGCGCGGGAGGCGTTCGGAGTAACGGCCGCCGGCTTCACCGGTCTCATCGCCGGGCTTTACTACCCGTTCCCGGTGCTCGCCACCGAAGTGCGGACCGAGTCGCTCTACGTGCTGCTCGTGTCGCTTGCGCTTCTGTTCTGGGTGCGGGCCTTCAGAGGCTCAAGGCTCAGCGACGCCGCCATCTGCGGAGCATTTCTTGCGCTGGCGGTGCTGACACGCTCGGTGGCAATCATCTTCATTCCGCTGGTTCCGGCGGCACTCTGGTGGCAGCTTGGCAGGGGGCGCCGAGGAACGCTGGCCACTGTGTCAACGTTTGCGGTCGCCTGTGCGCTGCTGCTCCCGTGGGCTGTGCGCAATCATCTTGCGCTGGGCGAGTTCAGTGTGATGTCAAACGCCGGTCCCGCCACGCTCTACTGTGGCCTGCACCCGATGGCGCTGACGCACTGGGAGGATTACATGACCGCCATCGAGCAGACCGAGGAGTATCGTCGGCTGCGCGGCAGCGATGACTACCTCGATCCCGATGCGGGGGCGCGGTTCCGCGGGGCCGCCATCGAGCGCGCGCTGCGCAATCCGCTGAGGACGCTCGGGCAGTGCATCGTCAAGGTCCCGCTCGCGTGGAGCTACGCGCCGGGCAGCCGCCCGTTGCTGGAGCGCTCAGCGCTGGCATTCCGGCTGCTGCAGGTGCCGCAGGTGGTGTTCCTCGCGCTGATGGTGGCCGGTTTGACGAGGGCTCCCGTGCAGATGCGATGGACGGCTCTCGTGCTTTTCGTGGGAGTGTCTTTGACCATCTTCCTCGGGACGCCCACCGCCCGCTACACGGTGCCGTTCATGCCGCTTGGCCTCGTGCTGGCGGCGGTTCCTGTCACGAACTGGCTCAACCGCCGGCTGAACGCAGCCGAGACTGATACAGTCAACGAGGATACTGGAAGCCGCTGACGCCCCGGAAAGGAGCGTGAGACACTACCGTGCGGATGCACATGACGTCTTCAAAGACACTGTCGCTTCTGCTGCTGCCCGTGGGCATCATCGCCGCGGTAGTGCTCGTGCTGCTCTCCGAGACCGGCGGCTTCAACATGGCGGTGTTCATCTCAGTCGCCACGGTCGTGACGGTCGCCGCGTTGTCCTCGCTTGAGTTCGGCATCATGGCGCTGATCTTCATCGCGTCCATTGACGGCTTCCTCAAGGGTCTCAGCCCCGGTTGGCACACACAGCTTCTGAAGGACTACCTGCTGGCAGTCTGCCTGCTGCGCTGGGCATGGCTGAGCGTTCTGGGGCATCGGCGCAACTCGATGCGCCATCCGCTGAGCCTGCCGATCCTGCTCTTCGCCGGCTGGTGCGTAATGCAGCTTTTCAACGCGCGCAGTGCCAGCCCGATCCTTGGACTGGCGGGCCTGCGGGTATGGATACTCTGGCTCCCGCTCTTCTTTGTCGTCTACGACTACTGCAGATCGCGGCAGCAGATTGAGCGCCTTATCCTCTTCATCGTCGTACTGCTGATCCCGATCTCCATCTACGGCATATATCAGTACAAATTCGGCCTCGGGCACCTCCACGGGCTCAGTTCGGGCTTTGACGTGTACACCTATTCGCGCTATGCGACAGAGGACTATCAGCTTGAGACGCGGCCGCCAGCCACGATGATATCCGCCCATGGCTTCGCTTCCACGCTCGTGATGGTCATCCTCATCGGCATCGGCGGGGTCCCTTACTTCCGCAACCGCCGCACATGGCAGGGGGTGCTGATCCTCGGCCTGCCGCTCTTCGGCACCGCGCTGCTGCTCACTGCGGTCAGGAACGCCTACGGTTCTCTCGTCATGGCGTTGCTCTTCTTGATGGGCCTGATCAGGCGGCCTGATCTGGCGATCCTGACGGCAATCGTCGGCCTGATCGCCGTGACGCAGGTAGGCAGCCTGACCGGCGGCAATGCCATGAATCGGCTCAACAGCATTGTCACCAGTCCCGAGTATACGCAGCGCAGGATCATGCGTCCGTGGCAGAACGCCATCAGATGGGCCGGACAGCACCCCCTCGGTGGTGGCGTGGCGGGCGGAGCTATCGGACGTGGCCGCATGCTCTGGGGCGTCGTCTCGATCAGGGACTACGGCCCCGAACACTTGATGCCGTGGGCGGAGAATGACTACGCGCGTTCAATGATCGAACTTGGCATCCCCGGCTTCCTGCTCTTTGTCTGGATGCTCTATTCCGTCGGGCGCACTGCCCTCAGGGCATATCGCGCTGCCGCGGAGTCTCGCGATCGCTGGCTTCTGGCAGGGATGCTGTCGGCGGTGGTGAGCATGTACTTCAGGCTCCTTGTAGGGCCCGCCCTGTACGGCTGGCCCGAAGCGATCATCTTCTGGTGCTATGCGGCCATGGCCGCCCGCCTGCCCGAGATCGAGGCAGTGGAGCGGCATCGCCGCGAGGCCGAGATGGCTGAAGTGCCCGTCGCCAAGATGGTTCCCGAGGATTTCGTGCTGCGTCGCAGGGGCTGATCGGCTTTTTCATGAACGACAGCGAGCCACGGCTGAGGATCGCGCTGGTGATCGAGGACGTTGGCATGGGCGGCGGCCAGGAGCGAGTGCTGGCTGAGCTTGCCCCTCGCCTCGCGCTCCGTCACGACGTGCACCTGTTCAGCTTCAGCGTCCGGGACCTCGACCTCTCGGCGATCAGCGTACACCGGCTCGCAGACCCGCATCTGCCGCTGGGTCTGCGAGCGCTCTGGTTCGCGGCGGCCTCGTCCGTGGCCATCCGCCCCGGCCAGTTCGACGTTGTCCTCTCGCAGGGCGGCAACACCCTCGTGCAAAACGCGGTCTTCGCGCACACGGCGCATCGCGCCCGCAAACGCCTGCGCGATGAAGTGCAGCGGCGCTACGGCGGCCCACGGGGGCTGTCTCGACTCTGGTTCCCGCTGCGGGATGCGGCCTTTGCGGGCCTCGAACGCCGAGCAGCACTCAGATGCCGGGGGCGCATCATCGCCATCTCGCGCAGCGTACGAGACTACTTTATCAGCGAGTACGGTCTTCAGGCCGACGAAGTCCATGTGGCGCGCAACGGCGTGGATCACGCGATCTTCAGACCGGAGGTAGCAGAGGAAGCCCGCCCCCGCGTTCGGGCGGAGTTGGGGCTTCGCGAGGATGAGTTCGTTGCGCTCTTCATGGGCGGCCTCTGGTTTGAGAAGTGCCTGCCGGAGATCGTTGAGGCGATCGGGCGCACCGAGAGTCGCGCGCGCCTGGTGATCGTCGGGAGCGGGAATGCCGACGAACTTCTCGCCCGCATGGGCGCCGATTGCGATCACGAGCGCTTCGTCTTCGTGCCGCATGTGGATCGCCCGCAGGACTACTTCGCGATGGCGGACTGTCTCGTGCATCCCTTCCCGGTCGAGCCGTTCGGTCTGGTGGTGCTGGAGGCGGCGGCATGCGGCATTCCGCTGCTCGCAGGACGCACCGGCGCAGCGCTGGACCTCGTGGAGGATGGTGTCAGCGGCTTCTTCGTCAGCACTGATCCCGCCGACATCGCCGCTCGCATCGACCAACTCGCCGCCGACCCAGCGCTGGCCGCCCGGATGGGCGAGGAGGCCCACCGGAGATCGCTGCACTTCACGTGGGACCGTCAGGCGGAGGAGATCGAGGCGCTTCTGCTGCGCTTCGCCGAAGAGGGAGGCGGGGCCGAATGAGGATCGCGGTGATCAGCCACGCCTGCGTGGTGGATGTGAACCAGCGGCTCTTCCGGCAGCTATGTGCGGCGCATGATGACGTGGAACTGCTGCTGATCGCGCCTCGCCGCTGGCGCGCCTCGACGGGTATGACGGTTGACTTCAAGGAAGTCGAAGGCGCGACCTTCACCTCCGCCCCGCTGCCGGTCATCGGCTCCGGGCAGATCAGCCTGCACCTCTACCGCGGCCTCTCGAGAACGCTCAGGCGCTTCTCACCCGAGATCGTCTACCTCGACGAGGAACCCTACTCGCTGCCTGCGTGGCAGACGCTGCGCATCTGCCGCCGCAATGGCTACCGCATGTGCTTCATGACCGCGCAGAACCACCTCAAGCGCTACCCGTGGCCGTTCGGCGCGATGGAGCGAGAGGTGCTGTCTTACGCCGAACTCGCGGTGCCGCCCGCTCCCGACATCGTGGACGTGCTGCGGGCGAAGGGCTTCGGCGGGCGGATCGAGGTAATCCCGCACTTTGTTGATACGGACCTCTTCCGACCGCTTGACCGGGAGGATCTCAAGCGAGAGCTTGGCCTGACCGGCTTCGTGCTCGGCTACATCGGGCGGCTGGCCGAGGAGAAGGGGCTTGACGAGCTGAAGGCGGCCGCGGAGATCCTTCGGGAGCGGGGGGCGGACGTGAGCGTGCTGCTGGTGGGCGGCGGGCCGATGGCCGAGCGGCTGCGCACGTGGTCGCGCACCTGGCCTGCAGGGCGCGTGGTGCTCACCGGCCCGGTCCCGCACACCGCCGCGCCGGAGTACATGAACGTCTTCGACCTGATGGTTTTACCCTCGCGCACCATGCCCAACTGGGAGGAGCAGTTCGGCCGTGTGCTGATCGAGGCTCCGGCATGTGAGGTGCCGGTGGTCGGGTCATCTTCGGGCAACATCCCCGCCCTGATCGAGGAGCTTGGCTCGGGGGTGGTCTTCCCTGAACGCGACGCGGAGGCTCTCGCGGGGGCCATCGAGGGGCTGCTTGCCGATCCCGAGGCCATGGGCGAGATGGCCGCTACCGGCCGGCGGCGGGCGGAGGCTCTCTACGGACTCGCCGCCATCGCCGACCGGCTCTATGACGCGCTTTCGGCGGTGCCGCGTTGAGCGCTTACGCGCTCCCATCCCCTGCGTGCCAGCGCCAGCAGCAGCGGGCTCAACAGCATCACCGCGAAGACCAGCACGAGCAGCCCGACATAGCGGTACTGCTGCCACGCGTGCTGGGCGATCAGCCACCAGCGCGCCGGCGCGACACCACCGTTGTTGCGTACCAGCGCCGCGGCGGCCAGTGCAGTGCCGAGATCATCCGACACCTCGAAGGCTTGCTGCGCGCGCAGCGTGGCCTCCTCGCGGTCGCCGGCGCGGGCGTGAAGGCGCGCAAGCAGCAGATGAGGCTCGTCCCACTGAGGCGAGCGCTCGATGGCCCGCAGTAGATACGCCTCCGCTGCCTCATGCTCCCCCGCCGACATGAAGCTCTTGCCCGCCAGCACCAGCGCGCACGGGGCATCGTAGCGATAGACGAGTCGCAGCGCCGCCATCCGGCGCTCATCCGCGGGCAGATCGCGTGAGCGCATTTCGCTGAGGCGGCAGAGCAGATCCACTCGCTCCGGGGCCGCCTGCACCGCATCGGCCATCCACTGGCGCGCAAGCTCCGTCTCCCCTTCAGCCTCGGCGAGCGCGGCGGCATCGCGAAGATCATCGGCAAGCTCGAAGCGCAGTGCCTGCAGACGTGCGGCGGCCCTGGAGCTGTTGCGGAGTCGTCGCACCTCCTCACGCCGCATCTCCGCCGCGCTCCGGTGCAGGCCCATCGCCACCGCCTCAAGCCGCACTGAGGACGCCGCCTGCGCCAGCCCGCGCACGATCTCCGGCGGGCGGAAGCTAACGCTCCATGCGAAGGCGATCATCCACACGACGCCGCACACTACCAGCGCGAGCGCTGCGAGCCACGGCCGGAGCAATACCCCTCACCTCAACCTATTCCGCGGGCCACATTCGGTGCAGGATGACGCTGACATCGCCGGGGAACTCTCCCGCGGCCTCAAGTACGACCGTATTGTCTCCCTCGATCAGATCGAAGGCCTCCGAAGCGACGGAGACCGCTTCCCCCGCCACCATCCCCACCGGCCAGAACGTTGCGCCGCTCGGGCCGTCGAAGCTGACCGCCTGTCCCGGCTCCAGCGTCACCGGAAGCTCCACCCGCCGCCCATTCACCACCAGCGTGGGGTTGACCAGGTTCATCGTCTCGGCGGTGTCGGGGATGGCGCGAACGTCGTCTATCATCAGCCGAACCGTTGCACCGCGCGAGATGTTGTTCAGGCACATGACCATGTACTCAATCTGCGATGGATCGAAGCCCGAGCCCGGCACCAGCGGGAACGTGTGCAGGCTCCAGCCGCTGAAGTCCACCGTGATGAGCTTCTCCGCGTAGCGACCATTCACATCCCACAGCTGCACGCGGATGATCTCGTGCAGGGCGTCGCCATGCACCCACATGCCGAGGGCCGAATACGCGCTCAGGTCCAGCAGCGGCTCGAAGCGCCGGCCGATGCCGCTCCAGGCGTTCTGCGGGGCCGTATTCTCTGCCGTCCACAGCAGCGCATTACCGCCGAGCTTCGCCTCATCTGCCGCGCCGATCTCCTGCGTCACACCGGCCATCACCGGGCCCGTGTCGCTGAGCATCTTCATTCCGCCTCGGACATACTGCTCGAACTGATTGGTATCCGATGGTAACCACTGAGAGGTCTCGCTGAAGTCCTCGATCGTCAGCGCGGCCTCCTCTTCGTAGGCGCCTGCGGCAACAGCTTCATTTCCGCGCACGATCTCCACCCCCAGCACCGCCGGCCGGTCACTCGCGATGCTCCACCGGTTGCGCTCGCCATCGAGCACGTCCACCCGTCGCGGCTCCTCATAGACTGCCCGGTAGAGCGAGAAGTCGCCATCGTCCTCAAAGAGCCGGAAGTCCTGCCCCGGTTCGAGCATCTGCTGGCGGACCTCCGGCGAGGGATAGCCGGCAAGCCGCGCCCGTTCATAGCGCGCGAGCATATCGAAGGTCTTCCGCGCCATCGGCAGCGACTCGAGCGAGGCGCGAGCGGTCTCGATGGAGATCGAGCCGCCGAGGCCCAGCGCCTTCGCACGGACGTACTCAATCTGATCGGGGCGCACATCGTGGAACATGTAGTACCAGCCGATGTCCGAGCGCGTCCAGTTCGCCGCCTGGTTCATGATTCCGGGCCAGCGGCCGTCGAGGTAGCCCTTGATGTCGCCATGGCCGTCCGCCGATGCACTGCGCGGGACGATGTGCCAGAGAAGGTTCGTGCCGGTCCCGTTGGAGGTCTGGTAGAGCACGTCGTGGTCGAACTTGCGATAGTAGTCGAGGTGCATCTTGTTCAGGTAGTACCACTGGTCGTAGTAGGGCACATTGGCGCCCTCGCTGGCGTCGAAGTAGACCATGTCGAGGTCGAGATCATTGACGATCTCCGCGAAGTTGGTGGTGAGCTGATCGGCAAGTTCGCCATCGGGCTGCGCCGCGAAGAAGCCCCACTGCTTGAGCATTCCACGCACGGGGACGCCCGCGTCATGCGCCGCCGCTACCGTCCCGGCCGCACCGCGCACACAGCCGGTGAAGCGGAAGGGCGGGCCGACCTCTTCCGCAGCATAGTCAATCAGCTCATCGCCGATACGGAGGGTGTTGCCGGGGAAGGCCCGGCTGCGCCATTGCTCCGGCGGCCAGTTAGCGGGCTGCTCGGCGAGGGTGATGGTCGTCGCCTCGGCATCTATCGCCTCAGCCAGCGCCGGCAGTTCGACGTACGCAAGCTCCTCGTGCGGCACCGGCGTCACCCACGGATCGTTGGCCGAGATTGTGGGGCCGAAGAGATGGACGCCGCCATGCAGCCCCGCCTCGCGGATCATGCCGAAGCTGCGCCGAAGGCTCTCCATCCCGTCCGGATAGCTGTCCGTGTTGATCTCATAGTGACCATGCGTCTTCAGCCAGTCGTTCTTGAGCAGGATGATCGTCCCGAAGCCGCCGAGCTTCGCGTACTCGATCAGCGTGGGGATGTCCGCCTCGGTGGTGCGGGTGGCGAAGAGGTATGACTCACGGGCGAAGTCAGAGAAACGCATCCACTGGTCGCCGTACATCGGACTGGGCAGATCGTTGGCGCGCTCAGTGTCCATCACGGCCGCCTCGAAGCCATCGCGCGGGGAGGCGATGATCGCGAAGCGCGCGCCCTCCATCCCGTGCGCAGCCGTGCAGCGACTGCGCAGGCTCCAGCCGCTCTCACCGCGGGCGGCAGGGACGTTGTGCGTGTTGATGGTCAGCCCTCGCATCGCCACGCCGAAGTCGTCGTCATAGACCGCGTTGAATGCGGCGGCCACCGTTGCGAGCTTGCGCAGTGGCAGGTCTATCACCAGCGCTTCCACGTCATCAGGCTGCACCTGCGCGACTTCGAGCAGTATGTGGCTGTCACGCTCCTCAATGCGCAGCGCCACCTGCACCTCTGGATCGAGGAACTGCGCGCGGAGCATGTCGCCCTCGCGGGTGAGCGAATGAAGCGGGACCTCCTGCCCTGATCGGACAACCTGCAGCACCCGCACCGGCACCTCATCGAGCGCATACTCGGCCCCGGTGGCTTTGTCGGCAACCGACATCAGCCGCCCATCGCCGCCGATCGTCAGCCGCACCAGCGGGTTCTCCAGCACCACGTCGGGGCCTGCGTCGAGTCCCGCGGGGAGATCAAGTGGCTCGACGCGCAGATCGTCAATGTCCACCTCATGCCCTCCTGAGACGGCAATCGCGACACCGGCATGCGCGAAATCCTCGGCCTCCGGGCGGTAGTAGCCGAAGACCTCGGTCCATTCGGAAGGGGCGGTGGCTCGCGCCACCAGCGGCGCGGACATCTGCCGCCCGTCGTAGTACTCGTACATGTAGATACCGGCCGCGCCGCCACGGATATGCGCCGAGATGCGGTACCACTGCCCGACCTCGAAGTCCTCGCGGATCTGGTAGACGTGGCTTGAGTCGCCCTCGGGGGCCGCGACACGGAGGTAGTATGCGCCCGAGTGCGGATCATCCCGGCGCACTTCCATGCTGCCGACGTAGCGGGTATTGAAGGACCATTCGGCGGGAACGGTCGGCTCTCCGGCGATGGTCCAGCCGTGCCAGAGACCGCCATCCTCCACGGTGATGGGGCGGAGGGTCTCGAAGTCGGGGTTGGCGAGCAGGTTATTCGCCGGTTGAGCGAGGGTCGGAATGGCGGCAATGGCGATGACGGTTGCGACTGCGACCAGGTTGCGCATGCGCATGGTTGCCTCACCTGCCTGTTAGGAGCTTCCCCGGATCAACACCTCACCAGGAGGCGCCAGTGCATCCACCGGGACAGGACGTGAGACTGGTTCCTCGCCGGGAGCGCCGAACCTTCACGGCAGGCTTACTCACAAATCGTGAACGACATTGCCGTGGGAGGGGCCGCACGAGCTATAAGATGCGAAGCATCTGCAGGCGAGGTCGGCCCACTTGTGGTTGGATCTACCGCGACTCGAACGACCGCAGCGGGCCGACCTCGTGCAGCTTGCTTCGCAACCTGCCCTCGTGCGGCCCCTCCACCGGGCGCGTGACACCGGCTATGGCAGCCTCACCCGCAGACGTCGAAACGGCGGACGACCGTCGCTGGCCGTCCGCCGTAGCTGTCGTTGCCTTTGTTGCTGTCGTTGCTTTCGTTGCTGGCGTTACGCTACATTCCACGTATCGAACGCGGCCTGCGCAGCGGCGATCCGGTCATCGCCCTTGGGGCCGAACTCGTGGCCGACGTAGCCGTCGTAGTCGAGTTCCGCGATGGCGCGGNNTCGCCCTCCATGATCTGCATGTGGTAGATGTCGTAGAGCAGCGCCACGCGCGGGCTGTCCACCATCTTGCACACGTGCACGCCCCACTCGGTGCTGTCGGCCATGTAGCCGGGGTGGTTGACGCGCGAGTTGAGAAGCTCCATGCAAAGGTTGACGCCCTTCTCCTCGGCGGTGGGGGCGACGCGGGAGAGGATCTCCGCGCAGATCTCGGCGCCCTGCAGGTCGCTGACGCCCTCGTAGCGGTTGCCCGAGAGGCACAGCAGGCTCGGGACATCGTACTGCTCGGCGAGCTCGAAGCTTGCCATCAGTTCATCGTAGATGCGCTCGTGGTTCTCGCGCTTGTTGAGGCCGTCGGCGAGGGACTTGTGGCCGACGAAGATGGCGATGTCGAGGCCGGCGTCCTTGATGACCGGGAAGACCTCGGGCGGCGACATCTCGATGGACGAGTAGCCGATCTCCTTGACCTTCTTAGCGACGTCTGCGGGCTCTCCGGCTGAGGCGACAACGCCCCAGCAGACGGACTGCTTGATGGGTGTCATATCTGATAGACCCTCCTGTTGATGCGTGAACGTTGGCGGTCGCTTCGCCGCGGCGGGAAGGATACCTTCTGCGGGGATGACATCACGTATGCCACGGATAGGGGCAGCAGGTTGCCGTAGGAGGGGCCGCCCGATCCAGTCCCGCCGGAGGGCGGGACTGGAGAGGGTCCCGCGAAGCGGGAGGTTCCACCCCGGCCCATGCTGTTTGTCGTCCGAACATGGGGAGGCGGAACTTCTTCGGGATGCGTGGGCCGGGGTGGAACCTCAGCCCCCCGTTCGCTGGCGCTCACGGTGAGCTGACCGCGCGCAGACGCTTACGCGTCTGGCGCGCGGCGGCCCCTCCTGACAACAGCGGCAGGCGGTGCCGCAGTAGAAAGCGCGCGAATGCTATCTTCAGAGGGAGGGTCGTCACTCCCCCAGCAGCCCCGCCAGGGTGCGGAGGTCCTGCTCGAAGCCCGCGCGTGAGGTGGGGAAGCGCATCGCCGAGGCCGGGTGGTAGGTGATCAGCCAGCGGCGGCCGTCGCGCTCGCGCACCTGCCCGCGCACGTCCGCAAGCTTCGCGCGCTCCTCAAACAGCGCGCCGAAGGCCACGCCGCCGAGGATCACGATGATCTCCGGGTTGATGATCTCGATCTGCGCGCGCAGCCACGCGGGGATGCAGGTGCCAAACTCATCGGGGCGCGGGTTGCGGTTGCCCGGTGGCCGGCACTTGACCACCGAAGTTATGTAGATCGCGCTTCGGTCTATCCCCGCCTCCGCCAGCGCCTCATCGAGAAAGCGCCCCGACAGTCCCACGAACGGGCTCCCCACCTCGTCCTCCCGCGCCCCCGGCGCTTCGCCGATGAACATGCAGCGCGCATCCGCCGGGCCCTCGCCCGGCACTGCGTGCTGCCGCGTCTCGTGCAGGCGGCACTTCGTGCAGCGCCGCACTCGGCGGTGGATGCGCTCAAGCTGTTCGGGCGCGTCTGTCATGGCACGGCCTCCTCGCTGGATATGCGCGCGAGAGATTAGCGGGCGCAGGGAGATTCTCCTGCAACGCACTGCTGTCGCGGCAGGGGAATCGGCGCCGCGTGGGGCGAATAGCTGACTGAGGTCATGGGGACCCGGTCGTTTGGCTATGCGCCTGGAGGAGTGAGGGGTATGAGACCGCGAGGCATGCGCGTGCGGTGCTGCGGCTGTTGCCTGACGATGATGCTGCTATGGCCCGCCATCGTAGTGCTGAACGTTCTGTTCGGCGTGCGGCTCTTCGAGGAACCACCCGTCGACGATCAGGCGGTGGTTGCGTCGCTAAAGCGGTAAGCCGGCGGCGGCGCGAGGGGATTTCCGAGGGCGGAACCTGCCGTCAGTCGTTGCCCAGCCGTTTGGAGGGCGCGGGATTACGTTCCCGCCCGGTCGTTTGTCGTTTGCCTTTAAGCCGTTGTCGTTCGGAGCGACGCATCCCGTCGTCTGGATGCGTCGGCCGTTAAGTCGTTGTCGTTCATGTGGCACGGGCGCCTCGCCCGTGCGTCGTACCGTACAGTGCGATTCGCGAACTACCCACGGGCGAGGGCGCCCGTGGCACATGGTGTGCGAGAGTCGTTTGTGCGGTCCTACTGCGGGTCGCGAAAAAACCCGGCGTCGGACCTCACCCCTCGGTCCCCCTCTCCGTTCCGGATGAGGGGGAGAAACGGCGAACGCGTCGTCCAGTCGTTTGGAGGGCGCGGGATTACATTCCCGCCCGGTCGTTGTCGTTGCAGGCGCCTCTATCCGTCGCTGCCCTCGATGATCGCGATCTCCTCCGGGCCCAGGCCGTAGAGCGCGTAGACGATGCGGTCTATCAGCGCGTCGGTGGCGGCGAGGTCGGCGTTCACGGCGTCAAGCTTCTCCATCGACTGCTCGTACTCGCCCGCGATGCGCTCCTGCACCGCGCGCCCGCGCGGGTCCTCGCGCATCCTCCGGCGGTTCGCGGCGGTGCAGAGGCGCCCGCAGAGCGCGTCGAAGTCCGCCACGCCCCCGCGGTCGTCGTAGCCCTCGATGATGGTGCGCCCGGCGAGGTCGCCGATGCTGCAGCCGAGGGTGCGCTCCAGCCACTTCAGGAAGCCCTGCTTCTCCTCGTGCTTGCGCTTGTTGAGGTCAATCATCCGCTGCGCGAGCCACGCGAGCAGGTCATGCACCGTGTCCTCGCGCAGCCCCGTCAACTCCGTGGCACGGACACTCCTGTCCGCGCGCCGTTCGCCGGCTGTCGTTGCCGTCAGGAGGGGCGGGCTTCCCTGCCCGCCCGCCGTCTGTCGTTCGCCGTCTGCGCCCCCCTCCAACCACTCGACTTCCCCCTGCCAGTACTGATCCTCGCGAAGCTCCGGTTTCCCGGCAGGCCCGTGCGCGGCGGCATGAGCGGCCAGCGCCGCCCGCGCAATCACGAAGGGCGTCTCATAATCCCCCGCCTCGACGGCCTCCCGACACCGCGCCAGCGCCTCCTCCTTCAGCCCCTCCTCCGTCGGATGCTCGAAGTCGATGATGCGGATGGGGAGCCACTCAAGATACTGTGAAGCGATGTGGTTATCGATGAACAGCACGCGGAACAGCCGGTTCGCCAGAGATCCTGACAACTGCGCCAACACGGCACGAATGTCCAATAGCGAGGCGGGGTCGCGCATGACGATAGCGTTAGTCGTGTTCAGGGCAATCATCTGCTGATTGTCGTAGGCTGCAACAATCCGGGTGGGCAGATGGACGTTTCGCACTTCTTGGACGATGAGTTTCTCTTCGGCCTGCCAGAGTGTCCCATCTCGGGGAGCATCCAGAAGTTCCCGGTCATAGAGCACGTGCGTACCATCCCAAGCGATTCGGTAGCGGGCTATCTGATCTCCCCCTACTGCTGGACGGTGTCTGGAATCGCTTGGGGTGTCAGTCAGGAAACGCGAGTTGTTCCCTGTACGTAGACCTTGGCTCGCGTTGGCAACCGCACCAAGCGAGTGGGAAATCATCAGCATGCGCCGAATCAGCCCATCGAAGTCCTCAGTGAGACGAGTGGCAAAGGGCTGGGCCGGGAGGTCTTCGACGATGCGACGATTTACCCTTTGTAGTTCACATGTCCCATCGACAAGAGCGGCCGGCGCGCACCACGCGAAGCCCATCTCTTCCTCCGGATAGTCGTCGGGCGCCAGTCGCCGTGCGATGAGAAGCATCGGTTCGTTTGACGCATCGCGGAAGACAGGGCCGGTGAAGTCCACCACTTGGCTGACCGTGGTCGCCTCCAGAAGAAGCGAACGCAAATGCGCGAAAGAGTTGTTGTTGAGTAACGAATGAGGAATGATGAATCCTAAATTGCCGCTTGGCCTCAGCTCCCGTATGGCAAGTTCGATGAAAAGTCCGTAGAGGTCGTACCGATAGTGAAAAGTGTCGAACAAGCGCGCATAGAGCTGTCTGGTATCTTCATCCATCTCCGTTATGAAGATATACGGCGGATTGGCGACCACCGCATCGAAGCCGCGGTCCTTCTCGGGCTTGGGGCCCTGCTCGGTGAAGAAGGCGTCCGGGAACTCCAGTTCCCAATGGAAGAAGGAGTGTTCACTAGCTATGTCCTGCGCGCTGCGGAACCAGGTGGAATCGGTCAACTCCTCGAATCGTTCAGGGGCGTCAAGCGCGTTCACGAGTGCCTCATAGGTCATCGCTGGGAGATCATTGCCGAAGTAGGTGGCAAGCCAGACGTTGGCGACCTGCCGGTATCTCTCCCGTTCGACCTCTATCTCCCGGTAAAGATCGTTCTTCATCTTCTCATCATCCAAGGAGTCTGTGGCGATGGCCTCAATCCTCTGGAAGCTCGTCAGCATGTTACGCGCTGCGGGCAGCAAGCGTTGCGTGAAAAGGTTCGCTTGACCCGCCGGTTGGGGTGTCCCATTTACACGGGGCAATCGTTGCAGGCTTTCGAGCCGTGCGCCGATGAGTGAGTTGCCCTCGCGCAGGTGGTGCTTGAGGAACGAGAGCGGCTTGCCGAACTCGACCGTGTGCAGCCACAGGGAGAGCTTGGCAAGCTCCACCGCGAGGGGGTTGAGGTCCACGCCGTAGAGGCAGCGCTCGACCACGCGGCGCTTGTAGTAGA
>LSQX01321730.1_pt1 | contig 35428 bp, 37 predicted proteins | sample 654561 | NCBI WGS metagenome assembly LSQX01 (sample SAMN04489861, study PRJNA283612) | anaerobic digester metagenome | isolation source: 4 biogas reactors fed with cattle manure at either 37C or 55C with and... | place: Denmark: Kongens Lyngby | collected 2014 | reverse complement strand
TCTCCTGCGCGCTCGATGGCCGGACCGGAGGTGATCCGCATATCTACACCCAGTTCGTTGGCAATGATTCCCGCCAGAGTCGTCTTTCCCAGACCGGGCGGTCCGTAAAACAACACATGATCCAGCGGTTCTTTGCGGATCTTGGATGCTTCGATATATATTTTCAGGTTGTCGGTGACCGATCGCTGCCCGACGTACTCGGAAAAACGCTTCGGTCGAAGCGTCCGTTCCATCGTTTCTTCTTCGGGCTGCATGCTGAGGCCGACGATTCGTTCATTGTTATCCATGAAGTTCTCCCGACTGGTTATTTTTGTGCAAGGGCTTTTTTGATATATTCTTCGGCGGTCAGATCCGGATCGGTAATGCCGATCATGGCGGTCATCGCTTCACTTTTCGTATATCCAAGGTAAATCAGTGCATGGATCGCTTCTTCCTTCGCGCTGCCTGCTGCAACATCCGTATCCGGTGCGCTGACACCTGTTTCCGTCACGTCGATCTTCTCTTTCAAATCCAGCACGATGCGCTGTGCGGTTTTTTTACCGATCCCGTTCGCCCGGGTCAGCGCAGCCACGTCTTCGAATACGATGGCGCGGCTCAGTTCGGACAGAGGCATGGCGGACAAGACGGCCAGTGCCGCTTTGGCTCCCACACCGCTCACCGTCATGAGCTTCCGAAACATGGAAAGCGAGTCTCTTTCCGTAAATCCATACAGGCTGATGTCATCCTCACGAACGATCATAGCGGTATAAAACCGCATCTCTTCTCCTGGTTTGGCCAAATAAGCCGCCGAATTCTCCGGAATGTGCAGCTGGTATCCGATCCCGTTGGTTTCCAGGATGGCAAGACCGGGCAAAGATTCTATGAGTCTCCCTTTGATATAGTGGATCATCGTTTCACCTATTTCATTTGGTATATCAATTTTTTGACCTGTCCGGAGTAGCCGTGGCACAAAGCGGCGGCCAACGCGTCGGCAGCATCGTCCGGCTTGGGGATCTGCGTCAGATTCAGCAACATTTTGATCATGGACTGCATCTGATCCTTTTGCGCCCGCCCGTAGCCTGTAATGCTGGTTTTGATCTGCAACGGCGTATATTCAAAGATGGAAAGTCCTGAATTCGCACAAGCCAATATCGCCACGCCCCGGGCTTGTCCGACCTGGATTGCTGTAGTGGTATTCGTGTTGAAAAACAGCTGTTCGATACTGGCCTCTTCCGGCTGATGTGTCGCGATCACTTCGGTCAGTCCTTCATACAGACGCTTCAGACGATCGGGCATCGGCAGGGTCTTGTCCGTCGTAACACATCCGAACGCCACCGGGGCAAATCGGTTTCCGCTTTGATCGATGATCCCGTAGCCCATGATGGCATAGCCGGGATCGATTCCTATGATACGCATCCTTCTTTCCTTTTGTTTGAAGTATCCTCCGCCGGATAACTCCCATTATTTTACCATAAAAAAAGTATAGTGTCTTTGGGAAAATGAACTGTCATTATTTAGGAATGTGTTATACTTATCATGAAATATGAATAATTATACGACCGGTCTTACGTTCCAAACGTACAAGGAGGAAGCGATGAGATACGCAAGACAAAACAAAATTCTGGAAATCATCAAATCACAGGAGATCGACACCCAGGAAAAATTGGCGGAAATCCTGAGAAAAACCGGCTTTCAAGTAACGCAAGCCACCGTCTCCAGAGATATCAAGGAACTGCAGCTTATCAAGACGACATCCGAAAGCGGTCAAAGCTGTTACACTCTTCCGGCGAAGATGGAGGCGCCGTTGAGCGACCGTTTCCGGAAAATTCTCAAGGAAACGATTCAGAGCGTTGACGCCGCAGAGAACCTGATCGTGGTCAAAACGCTCAGCGGTTGCGCCAATGCTGCAGGGGAAGCGATCGACACATCGGATTACCCTCAAATCGTCGGAACGCTGGCCGGAGACAACACGCTGCTGGTGATCGTAGACAAAAAAGAAAATGTTTCACAGGTCATGGCGGCTTTTGAAGAAATCATTGCATAGGAGTTCAGGATGATCACGCACATCAGCATACAGGATTTCGCCATTATAAAAGAATTAAGCATGGATCTGCATCCGGGACTCAATATCGTTACAGGAGAAACCGGTGCCGGAAAGTCCATCATCATCGAAGCGATCAGCATGGCGCTGGGCAGCCGCGCGGATACGGATTATGTACGGACCGGCTGCGAAAAAGCCACCGTCACGATGTTGGTGGATGAGGAAGGGATGGAGCTGGGATCCATTCTGGAAGAAGCCGGCATTGCCGAGGAAAGTCCCCTGATCCTACAGCGGCAGATCAGCGCAGTCGGCAAAAACATGTGCCGGGTGAACGGGAGCATCGTTCCTTTGTCGTTCTTAAATAAATTGTGCAAGTGCATTGCAGATATCCACGGACAATATGATCATCAATCTCTCTTAAACACCGATCATCATCTGGAATTACTCGACCTGTACGGAAAAGAAGAGATCGCGCCGGTCCGTCAAATGACTGCAGATTTCTTCCGCGGGTATGAACAAAGCGCTTCCGCCCTGGATCAGCTGCAGAAACGCCTTGCAGACGGTGAACGCCAGAAGGACCTGATGCGGTATGAGCTGGAAGAGATCCGTACCACGGCGATTCTGCCCGGCGAAGATGAAATGCTGGAAGAAGAAATACGACTGATGCAAAACAGTGAAAAGATCTACGAAGTACTGACTGCTTCTTATGATGCTCTTTATGCGGATGAATCTTCGATATCCACGATTCTTGGCAAAACGGTCAGAGAATTCAGCGGAATCGAAGCGTATTCGGAACAGATTCGCGAAATCGCGGCCGTTCTCAACGATACATATTACAATTTGGAGGATCTCGGTCATACGTTGCGGCAATACAGAGATTCCATGAATTTTTCTCCGAATGAATTGGATGATAAAATCTCTCGATCGGACCTCCTGGAAAAGCTGAAACGAAAATATGGCGGAAGCCTGGAAAGCATTTTCGCTTATGAGGCAAAAGCGGAAAAAGAACTGGAAAAAATCGAGCACGCCGACGAAGAGATCGAAAGATTAAAAAAACAGAAAGCTTTATTCTCGGAGCAGCTCCGGGCTGCCTCGTGCAGACTGCACGATCTCCGCATCCATTACGGGAAACTGCTCTCGGAAACCATAACGACGGAATTGAAAGCATTGGATTTTAAAGACGGTCTCTTCGTGACGGATATACAGACAGGCGCTTTTACGGCAAAAGGCACCGATCGCGTGGAATTCCTGATCAGTGCCAACAAAGGCGAATCTCCGAAACCGCTTGCCAAGATCGCAAGCGGAGGTGAACTCTCGAGAATTATGCTGGCGATGAAGAGGATCATAGGAAATCTGGACCGCATACCCACCATGATCTTCGATGAGATCGACAGCGGCATCAGCGGTGCCACGGCCGGAATCGTGGGGAAAAAATTACGTGAGATCGCAAAAAGCCATCAGGTTGTATGCATCACACATCTGCCTCAAATCGCAGCGTTCGGACACCATCACTATCGAATCGAAAAAATCAGCGATGAGATCAGCACGCATACCACCGTTACGCCGCTGGGACCCGAGGAACGTGTCGAAGAGATCGCACGGTTGCTCAGCGGGACGGTGGTCACCGAACAGGCCCGGGTCAGCGCAGGAGAATTGCTCGCGCTTTCCGAAGCTCAATGCTGATCCGTATCCGGGAATTCCAGCGTGATCTTCCCGAGGATACCGGAACGAAATTCATCCAGCACCGTCCTTGCCGTTCTCTCGTAATCGATCCGGCCTCTGCTCAATAGGTACCCCCTGCTCTCTGCAATGGCCTCCATGGTCTCGATGGGCGTGCTGCCCAAGGTGGCCAGCCGATAGCGATCCGTGAGCAGCGGAGCGTGCATTTCGGACAATACAGCGATCAATGCCAGAGCGAGATCGCTCAAATCCATCGTTTCATCTTTTACAGATCCGCAAAAGGCTAGATTCAGTCCCGTTTGCGGATCTTCGAATTTCGGCCACAAAATACCCGGGGTGTCCAGCAACTGGATATCCGGTCCCAGGTTCAGCCACTGCTTTCCCCGGGTCACTCCGGGCTTGTTCCCGGTTTTCGCTCCTTTTTTACCGGTCAGCCGATTGATCAGGGACGATTTGCCTACATTGGGGACGCCTGCGATCATCAGCCGAAGCGGCCGCTTCCGAACCTGCCCCTCGTTTCGATTGTCGCGGATCCGCTCCAGGCTTCTCATGAGTTCTTTGATGCCGCTGCCTTTCAGGGAATTCATCATCAACACATCATCGGCTTCCGACAGGAAGTGCTTCTTCCAGAGTTTCGTGACAGCCGGGTCCGCAAGGTCGCTCTTGTTGAGCACGATGATTTTTTTCTTGTTGGCAATCAACTCGCCGATGATCGGATTCCGGCTGGATAGCGGGATCCTGGCGTCCAGAAGTTCACAGACCACATCCACCAGTTTCAAGTTGGATGCGATCAATTCCCTTGTTTTCTTCATATGCCCGGGGTACCAGTTGATCCGTTCCATTGAGGACTTCCTTTCTGTGCAGAACAAAACAGGAGAACCTGCCGATTCTCCTGATTTTGATTAATTCTGTTTCTTCACCTTGATCTTTGCCGCCTTGCCGGTCCGCTCTCTCATGTAGTTCAGTTTGGCTCTTCTGACAGCGCCTTTCTTGACCACTTCGATCTTATCGATTCTGGGCGAATGCACCGGAAACGTTTTTTCGACGCCGATGCCGGATGAGATCCTTCTTACCGTGAACGTTTCTCCCAACCCGCCGTTCTGTCTCTTCAGAACAAAACCTTCGAAAACCTGAATTCTTTCTCTCGTTCCTTCTTTGATCTTGATGTAGACTTTGACGGTGTCCCCGATATCAAAAGCGGGAATGTCCGGTTTGATATAGTCCTGTGCGATCGATTTTATAATATCCATGATCGTATCCTCCTTTCCTCTTAGACGTTCTTGATATCCCGGCGCAGAATTTGACCGTTCAAATCTGCTCTATCAGAGGACCGTCCGTAATACGCAAGTTGAATGATACCATACGGATCGCAGGGGTGCAAGCGTTTTTCAGTGTCCGATCAAGGGAATTTCCCGCTATGCCCTGGGATGGGTCTTGTCGTACACGTCCATAATCCTGTTTTTGCTCACCGACATGAATATCTGTGTAGCTGTTATGTCCTCGTGTCCCAACAATTCCTGAAGTGATTTGAGGTCTGCCCCGTTTTGGATCATGTGCGCTGCGAAGGAATTGCGCAGGATCTGGGGAGAAAGCTTTGTATCGAGCCCGGCGCGGCCGGCATATTCTTTAATGATTTTCCAAACGCCCTGGCGGGAGATTCGCTCTCCGAGATAATTGAGAAACAAAGCGTCATCCTCTTCCTTGTTCCTCAGCAGTACCTTTCGGCCTTCGTACACGTAGTTCTCAAGCGCAGCTCTGGCCGGCCGGCCGACAGGAATCACACGGGCTTTTCCGTGCTCTCCCGTGCATGTGATGAAACCGATCCGTAAATTCAAATCCGAAAGATTCGCCATAGCGAGCTCCGACACACGCATCCCGGAAGCATACATCAGCTCCAACAAGGCGCGGTCCCGGATGCCTTTCGGTGTTTCGTCCGGTTGTTCGAGAAGCAGTTCGACTTCGTGAATCGAAAGGAATTCAATTTTCTTGCGCGGCAGTCTCGGTGATTTGATATTCAGCGTAGGATCTTCCGTCATTTCACCCTGCCGGATCAAAAAATGATAAAAAGAGCGAATAGAAGCAAGCTTCCGATTGATCGTAGCCCCGGATCGTCCCGCGCTTTTCAAGTGCAGCAGATAGGCAACCACATCCGCATTGGTCGCTTCCGGTATTTCCTTTTTTTTCTTTTCCTTCAGGTAATGAGCGAATTCCTTATAGTCTCCGGAATAGGCATTCAAAGAGGTTTCTGCCATGGATTTCTCTTTTGCGAGATATTCCATATACAACGGATGATAGTCCATAGTCTCCCTCCTACTTACACACCGAGTTCCCTTGCGGTCATCAGGATGCCGATGATCGTCTTCGCATCCACGATCTCCCCGCGATCCACCATATGGAGCAACGTCGGCAAATCGATTTCAAAAAGGTCGATCGCTTCGTTTTCGTCGAAATCGGTGTCTCCTTTGATCGTTGTTTCTGCCCGGAATATTTCGATCACTTCGTTGTTGTAACCGATCGTACCGTAAAAGCGTGCGATCCGCTTAAAGTCAACTGCTTCGTACCCGGTTTCCTCTTTCAATTCCCGCTTCGCCGTAGTAACGGGGTCTTCCCCGTTTTCTGCTTTTCCTGCGGGAATTTCCCATACGACACATTCCGCAGCTTTCCGATACTGTCGAATCATGACGAGCTTATCGTCCGGCGTCAGCGCACAGATGCCCACCCCTCCGCTGTGCTCCACGATATCTCTTCTTGCGGTGCGACCTTCCTTTGCAGTGACCAAATGACGTCGCACCTTAAAGACCGGTCCTTCGAACAGTATTTCCGATTCGATTGTTTTTTCTTCTACTGTCATGCTATTCCCGACTCATTTCCCGGGATCGCTCCGCTGCCGCGTGGACGCCCTCTTCCACACATCGCTCAAAGCCGTTTGCCTGCAGGGTGCGCACCGCTTCGATCGTCGTTCCGTTGGGGGAGCAGACTGCAATGCGAAGCGCAGTGGGATCCGATCCGCTTTCCATGACCATTTTTGCCGCCCCCATCACCGACTGAGCCGCAAAAACGAGGGCGTCTTCGTAGCGCAATCCCTCTTTTTCGCTGGCCCGGGCGATGGCATCGATGAACATATACGCATAGGCCGGACTGCTTCCGCTCGCACCGATCACTGCATGGACTTGCTCTTCATCGTGGATTTCAATGGCTTTCCCGAAAGAAGATAACAATTCCATAACGGAAGCGAACACATCCTCATCCACTTTATCGTTTTTCCATACGGCAGTCATTCCGGAAAGAACACCGGCAGGGGTATTGGGCATGATCCTGACGATCGGTGTATCGCTGCCCAGTGCTTTTTGCACACGATCGATGGTAATCCCCGCGGCAATGGTCATGATCGTCTTTTTTGTCAGATCGCAAGCTGCGATCTGAGGAAGTACGTTATCGTAGTGGTAAGGTTTTACTGCAATGATCGTCAGTTCCGCGCTGCGGACGACCTCCTCCACGGAAGAGACAGAAGCAGCGCCCGTCAAAGCGCGGAGCTTTTCCGATGCCTCTGGGTTCACGTCGTAAATATAGCAATTTTTCGATTCGCCGGGGTGGGCGCTCGTATATCCGCGCAGGATGGCGCCACCCATGTTTCCGGTTCCGATCAATCCGATTTTCATATGATTACTTCTCCTTTTTCCGGCGGGAACTATTCAGGGAGGAATACGGTCGCCTTTTCCTTCCCGTCCAGCACAGCTTTTAAAATATCTTCTTTGAATCCGTTCATGATAGCCATGGGGATCCCTACTTTATTCACGATCCTTGCAGCGGAGAGTTTTGTCGCAATCCCCCCGGTACCGAAGTCGTTGCTCTTGCCGATCTGGATCGTTTCGGTCGCCCGGTCGATATCCCGAATCACTTCGATCAGTTCGGCGTCGGGATATTCTTTCGGGTTTTTATCATACACGCCGTCGATATCGGACAGAATGATGAGCAGATCAGCTCCCCACAGGCTGGCTGTCAACGCACTGAGCGTATCGTTATCCCCTATTTTGATCTCATCCACCGTAACGCTGTCGTTTTCGTTGATGATGGGTACGACGCCTTCATCCACCAGAGTAAACAATGTGTTTCTGATGTGGAGGTTCCGGCTTTGGTTTCCGAAATCATCGTTACACAAGAGCATCTGTCCCACGTGCCGGCCGTGCTCTTTAAAAAGCTCTTTATACGCCATCATCAATTCCACCTGGCCGATGGCGCAAAGAGCCTGCTTATAGTTCATATCGCTCTTGCGTTTCCATTTGTTGATCGCTGCTGTTCCGCAGACTCCGGCTCCGGAAGTGACGATCAGGATCTGCTTCCCCTGATCCATGAATGAAACGAGCTGTTCCACAAGGTTGTGGAGCCTCTTGTAATTGACTTGCCCCTTTTCGGTGGACAATGTGTTGCTTCCGATCTTGACAACGATTTTTCTGCTGTCCCGGATCAATTCTGCTGCATATGTCATAACCGACCTGCCTTCTGCTTCTTCAGACGTTCACTTCGACCGTTTCGTCCCATGCGTTTTTATTGTCGGCCAATATTTTACTCAGGTAGTTTTGAATAAAATCCGCCGTTTGTTCCGCCGCTCTTCCGGTATATCGCATCGGGTCCATTAGTTTTTCCAGACTGCCGGCATCCAATCCGAACGCGGGATCCTCGGCAATGTAGGAAAACAAGGGGTTTTCCTCGCCCGCTTCCTTGACGCGGGCAGCAGCCTTTTGCGAAAGGATGCGGATCTTTTCGTGTAGATCCTGCCGATCTCCTCCCCGTTTCACCGCTTCCATCAGAATATTCTCCGTGGCCATGAAAGGTATTTCCTCCCGGATGTGGCGGCGGATCATCTTCGGATAGACTACCAATCCTCCGGCGATGTTCGTACACAGGCGCAAACAGGCATCCACGCCTAAAAATGCTTCCGGCAGGACCATGCGTCGGTTGGCCGAATCGTCCAGCGTGCGCTCGAACCATTGACTCCCCGCAGTCTGCGCCCCGTTGTCCGCAAGGCACATCACGTAACGGGCGATGGAAGCGGCTCGTTCCGACCGCATGGGGTTCCGTTTGTACGCCATGGCGGAAGATCCCACCTGGGCCGCTTCAAAGGGCTCATCGATCTCTTTCAGATGCGCCAGCAAGCGAAGATCATTGGTCATTTTGGAAACGCTTTGCCCGATGCCCGATAAAGCAGAGAGGATAAAAAAGTCCAACTTTCGCGTATAGGTCTGTCCGGCCAGCGGAATGCTGCGCCGGAATCCCATTTTTTCACACACCGCTTCGTCCAGCTTCTTGACCTTTTCCCGGTCTCCTTCAAACAGTTCGAGGAAAGAAGCCTGTGTTCCGGTCGTCCCTTTGGCTCCCCGCATCGGCAAAGTATGTTCCAGGCGATCGATCTCCAGAAAGTCGAGGTAAAAATCCTGAAGCCACAGAGCGGCACGTTTCCCCACCGTTGTCAACTGCGCTGCCTGGAAGTGAGTATAACCCAACGTAGGTTCATCTTTGTATTTCATCGCAAAAGCAGCGAGTCGATCCATCAGCCGGACCAGTCCGATTCGAACAAGCCGCAGTGCCTGTCTCTGTAGGATCAAATCTGCGTTGTCTCCTACAAAAGCGCTGGTTGCCCCCAGATGGATGATGGGTTTCGCTTTGGGGCATTGGAGCCCGAACGCATAGACGTGGGCCATGACGTCGTGGCGGATCTCTTGTTCCCTTTTGTTCGCCCCCTCATAATCGATGTCGCTGATATGGGCACGCATTTCTTCCACTTGGTCGGCACGGATGGGCAAACCGAGTTCCATTTCCGCTTCGGCCAGCGCTGTCCACAGCTGTCGCCAAGTCGCAAATTTCATGTCGTCCGAAAAAAGACGGATCATTTCTTTTCCTGCATAGCGGCTGATCAGGGGATGTTCGTATTGTGCGTGATTCATTCGAGTGCTCCTCATCGGTTCGGCTCAGACTGAGTACACTTCTTGTCCGGCAAGGTACGTTTTAAGCACCTTGACATGAAGCACATCTTCGACCGGGCGTTCGAACACATCCCGGTCGATCACGATCATGTCGGCGAACTTTCCGCAGGTCAGTGTGCCGGTCAAATCCTCCTGACAGATCGCATAGGGAATATTCTTGGAAAACATGCAAACTGCTTCGTACAACGAGATCTTCTCTTCCGGATTCCAGCCACCTTCGGGCCTGCCGTCCAGATCCTGTCTCGTCGCTGCCGCATAGATGCCCGGCCAAGGACTGATGCTCTCCACCGGCGCGTCTGAGCTGCCTGTCAGGATAAATCCCATGTCGCGCAGTGTGGCGATCCTATGGGCGTATTTTGCGCGCTCCTTGCCTACCCGTTGTTCCATCCAGTGCATGTCCGTACACATCGAAACCGGCTGAAGATCGAAAATCAAAGGTAACCCCTTCATCCTGTTGATCACATCCTCGTTGAGCAGCTGTGCGTGAATCAGACGAAACGGCGGATTTTGGTTCAACTCGGTTTGTATCGTTCCCTCGGCTCTGCAACGGTTTAACGTGTATTCGATCGCCTGAAGCACCGCATCCGTTCCTGCATCCCCAATACAGTGAATAGCCGGCTGCAGTCCTTTTTGATATGCCCGGTACGTCTTTTCGTTCAGATCGGACTGCTCAATCACGAAGAGTCCCTTCGTATCCGGCGCATCGGTATAGGGTTCGAAAAGTGCTGCGGAGCGGGCCCCCAGCGAACCGTCCACAAAGATCTTAAAGGAACCGTACTGCACTTTTCTGAACGGGTCTTTCCGTTCCGCCTCGGTAAGCGTCTGGGGTTCGAATGGTTCATCCAGGCAAATGCTCATCCTGGCCGGCAATAGCCCTTCTTCGTCCAATTCTTCGTAAATTTGTGTGCTTTCCGCAAAATTCCAGATCTTCGCGGCATACGTGTGCATCATGGTGACACCATAGGAAGAAATCTGATCGAACACTTTTTTCATGAGGATACGGCGATTGTCCGGATCGAGCAAGGGGTCCGGAATCACGTCGTCGAAAAGCTTGGAAGCCTGTTCTCTGAAAACACCGTTCGGCGTGCCGTCCTCCTCCAGCTCCACCAGTCCTCCGGTACCGAACACATAACCTTTGGGGATGCCTGCCGTATGGACTGCCAATGTATTCCCCACTGCAGCATGCAGGCAAATCCTCTTGATCACGATGGGATGACGGGTGCTTGCCAGATCAAGATCCTGGCGTGTCGGGAGTTGATCGTCGGTATCCGTCCACTTCGACTGATCGAAATTGGATCCTTTGATCCACGTGCCTTCCGGCGTCTCTTCCGCTCGCTTCCTCAGACGTTCGACAGCTTCCGCCTTGGTTTTGCACCCAAGAAGATCCACGGTGGTCAAGGCTTGACAGGTTGCGTAAAAGTGAACATGGGAATCCCCCATACCCGGCAGCATGGTTCTCCCCTGAAGGTCGATGCGTTTCTGCGGCGCAAACCGGTCCTCTGCTTCTGCGGCCGATCCGGTATAGACGATAATCCCTCCGTCGACGCCCAGCGCTTCGTAAAAAGCACCTTCTGATTCCAGGGAATAGATCCTGCCGTTTGTAAATAAAGTGTCGATTGTTTGTTTCATACTTCTCTCTCTTCAACTGAACTGCGGCAGGACGCGAAAATCCCGCCGCAGTCCATGGAAATCAACGATTATGCGCTGTACACTTCGTCACCGGCAAGATAGGTTTTCAACACCTTGACGTTCAGAATATCGTTTGCCGGGCGCTTGAAAAGATCTCTGTCGATCACGATCATGTCTGCGAATTTTCCTTTTTCCAAAGTGCCCATGTAGTCCTGTTCCCCGTTGGCATACGGCACGTTCTTCGAAAACATGCAGTAGGCTTCGTAAATCGATACCAGCTCTTCCGGATACCAACCCCCCTCCGGGGTACCATCCAAATCCTGTCGTGTGGCGGCAGCGTAAATACCGATCCAAGGGTTGAAACTTTCCACCGGGCAGTCTGAGCTTCCGCAACAGATGAATCCTTCGTCCACATATCGTTTCCAGGTGTAGGCACCTTTCATGCGCTCTTTGCCGAGCCGCTGTTCGATCCAATGCAGGTCTGTGCAGAGGAACACCGGCTGAATATCAAAGATCACAGGGAGCTTCTTCAATCTCGCCAGTTGATCGGCGCTGCAGAGCTGCACGTGAATCAGCCGGAACGGCAGACGATCAGCGATATCCCCATCGGTCCATCCTTCTTTTTTGCATCGCTCCAATGTGTATTCGATGGCCTGGATCGATGCTTCCAGCCCGCGGTCTCCGATGCAATGGGTGGCGGGTTGCAGGCCGCTCACATAGGCTTGATACGTCACTTCGTTCAGTTCGTCCTGCTCGATGACCATGATCCCCGTTGTCGAAGGATCGTCGCTGTACGGTTCCATTAAAGCGGCAGAGCGCGCACCGAAAGATCCGTCCGTGAAAATTTTAAACGTGCCGTACTGTACTTTTCTGTAAGGGTCGTTTTTTTCTTCTGCGGTCAATTCGGGGTTTTCGAACATTTCATCCAGACAGATGCTCATCCGCACCGGAAGCAGGCCCTTTTTATCCAACTCCCGATAGGTCTCCAGGTCCTCGCTGAAGTTCCAAATCGCAGCGGCATACGTATGGAACATGGTGATGCCCAAAGCGGACGCCTCTTTCAGGACCTGAGACATCAACGTTGCCTTGATCTCTTTGTCCAGCAGAGGATCCGGAACGATGTCGTCAAAAATCTTGGACGCCTGCTCTCGGAAGATTCCGTTGGGAGATCCGTCTTCGTTCAGTTCCACCAAGCCGCCGGGTCCGAACACGTATCCGTTTCCGATTTTTGCTTCTTCCAGCGCCTTCGTGTTGGCCACCACAGCGTGAAGGCAGCAACGTTTGATCACCAGCGGATGGTCGGTGGTCACTTCATCCAATTCTTTGTTGGTTGGGAGTTTGTCTTCGACGTCTTTCCACTTGGATTGATCAAAGTTGGAACCTTTGATCCACATACCTTTCGGCGTCTCGTCCGCCTTCTTTTTCAAACGTTCGAACGCTTCTTTCCGTGTGGTGCATCCCGCAAGATCCACGGTTGTCAGTGTCTGGCAATATGCGTAGAAATGAAGATGACTGTCTCCCACCGAAGGAAGCAGGACCTTCCCCTGCAGATCGATCACTTCTTTGGGTTCGTATTGCTTTTCGGCATCGTCGAGCGTACCGGTAAAGATGATCTTTCCTTTGGTTACTGCCAAAGCTTCGACAGTGTCTCCTTCGTTTTCAAGGGTGTAGATCGTACCGTTCTTAAATAATTTGTCAATTGTCTGTTTCATGATTGATGCGTTTCTCCTTATGATTGTTCCTTGTGGAACTGTCTTCTTACTTTAACAAGTTCTTGATGGTGCGATACAGCAGCTCCGGAGCCACGTTGAATGTATATTTCTTCTCGATCCGTTCGGTGAATTTGTGTGCATCCTTCCCGAACGCGCCGATGTCCAGGACCGGCAGGTTGAGCGCGCGGATCGCTTCAAAGGGAAGATCGTATGTGATACCGTATCCGGGCATGTTTTCCTGAAATGTCTCAACGACGCCTTCTTCTTCCGGAACAGCACCGTAACTGAGATCCGAAATATAAGGAAAGAATTTCTTAAAACCCAGTTGATAGTCGGATTTTGTGTCCTGGACCGCTGTTTCCACGGCCTCCAGAAGCGCCTTTTCCTTGGGTCGTTTCCCTTCCACATAAACATGAGGGTAGTACGGCTGCGAAAAATAGACGATCACAACGGGATTCTTGTCCGACCACATTTCGTGAACAAACGCCACGATCCTTGTGCTGCGGTCTCTGGAATCCATCTCCTCCTGCATGAGCGCACGGGCTTTTTCTTTGATTTTCTCGTCCAGCCCCGTTACTTCTTTACGAACGGCAGCACACAGTTGATCAAAGGACATCACCCGGGGTACCCAGGGAAGCGGTTTGAATTCCCTGTGTGCCATTTCACAAAATGTACGATAGCGGTTATTCAGGGTGTCCGTCACTTCCTCGAAACACTCCTCCGCTGCCCGAATCATTTTCCGGAGGATGACTTCCGGCGTGCTGCAATGCGTCGCATAGTTGAAGAAGACCACAGCGCTCTTTGCGATCTGGACGGAATACTCCGTCTTGAGATCTCTTTGCTTCAGCGTAATCGGCGGAAGCGTCACTTCTCCGTCCGCCACATCCGAAAATTCCGGGTTCAGATTGATTCTCGAAGTGATGGCCGCTGCAATCTGATTGGGATCCAATCCTTTGAAGGACTCGCCCACGTGGGTCTCTTTCCCCACGACATAGAAGGTCGGCATCACTTTCCCCACTGTGCCGATATAAATATATTTGTTGGGATCTCCCTCGTATTCCTCCGTGATGTAATCAGCATCCAGCAAGGCGAGATAATCATAGCCTCTCTCTTCCCGGATGCGGCCGAATTCGCCCACGCAAGTGAGCATGCCCGCGGAATTGCCCTCTTCGTCGCAGACCGCCGCAAACACCAGATTCCCTTCGAAATGATCGATGTCTTCCGAGATCATCTCCATGATCGCCATGATCACGGCATCCCCGGATTTCATATCGAACAGTCCCCGGCCGAACAGATATTCTCCGGATTCGAGATCTGCTTTCACCGCCGGCGGCAAATCCAGCTCCCTGAACTTCTCCGTCAGTTTGAGCGGTTGATGCGCATACTCTTTCAAATTACCGTAATCCGATATTCCCACGCTGTCGGTATGGCCGATCATCAGCACGGTTTTATCTGACTTTGCCTTTTTACCTTCCAGAATGGCGATCACGCTTTTTCTTTTCAGCGGATCATTGGGTACGTCCACATAAAACAAATTTTGCGGATTTGCTTTGTAATAAGACATTTCGGAAAAGATCCGATACACCTTTTCGGCGATTTCCACCTCTCCCGGGGTATCCACCACGCTGAGGGTGCTTGCTAAGTCAAGAGCGATTTCCTCCACTCTTCTGGCGATGTCTGCGTTCATTTTCTCCTCCTGTGAAATCTCAGATCCGAGCTGTGTCCCAACTCGAAAATACACATTAATTTTACTCGTTCGGGCTCGTCTTGTCTATGTATTCTGTCAATTCGATAATAAATCGCTTTTTTTATCATTCCGCCTTGCAATTTATTTTGACATTTGCTACTATTACAGTGTGGCTATCCCCCTGATATCCACATTAATCTCTAATCCCAATACCCCTTTTGAGCAAAACAAGCCACGCCCCTGTGGCTTGTTTTGTTTTTTGTTTTCCTGTGGTAAAATGACCCCATGAAAAGCAATCCTTATCTCCGCGGCTTGCGCGTTGCCGTGTTCGACATTGAAACAACTGGCCTTTCTCCTTCCGACGATCAAATCGCTATGGGCGGGATCTATTCGTTCGATCACAGGGAGACGTATCAGTATTTTGCCGAGGACCCCGGCCAGGAGCCGGCCATCCTGAGGCAGACGATTTCAACCCTGAATCGGTTCGATGCCGTCATCACGTACAACGGCGACTCCTTCGACTGGCCTTTTCTGTACCGGCGCGCCCGGAAACACGGGATCGATGCGAATCAAAAAATGTTTCAATCCGTTGATCTGTACCGTTGGCTCAAGTTGTACTGGCCGCAGGCTTCCCGTCTTTCCAATCTGAAGCAGAAATCAGTTGAATGTGCCCTGGGATTGTCCGACACTCGGGAAGACCGGATCAATGGCGCCCAATCCGCAACGTTGTATCGAAATTATGTTCAATCTAAATCACCCGATGATAAAATGACCATGCTTTTACACAACCGGGACGACCTGCAGCAACTGGCCCGGATCGCCGATGTTCTTTCTTTTCTGCCGTATCACCAAATCGCAGCGGAACAAGGTTTTCTGATCAAAGGAGAGGTCAGGAATATACATGTGGAAAAGGTGTACTTCTCGGGCATGAAACTGACGGCAACTGCAAAAACAGAGCCCGGACTGATGCCGGCATCCATCTATGGCAGCAATTATCAACTGGAATACGATACCAGAGACGGTGCGCTTTCGTTGATCGTCCTGTGCGAAAAGGCGCAGGATCTGATCTTCGCGGATCTTACAACGATTCCTGTCTCAACAATTGAATTTCAAACAGAAAGCGGTTTTATCCGTGGTCGACTCGTGCTGAAAGAAAGTGGAACCATTGCGTATCGATCCGTTTGCATGCTGATCCGAAAGACCGTCGAGGCACTGATGAAGGAGGAACTGAACTCATGAGTAGAAATGTTAAAGATCAAGCAGCGGACATAAAAAGGTATTCCGTAAACCTTGCGGGATCCACGGAACAGGAGCGCAATCGAGCGCTGGAAGCCGTCAAAGAAGCACTTTGGGAAAACAGAAGCATTATCTTCCAGGAAAATCAAACCGATATGGACCTGGGGATACAGCACGGACTCTCCGATCCGATCCTGAAACGCCTGCGTTTCGATGAGTCGAAGCTCCGATCGGTTCTGGACGGAATCGAAGATCTGATCCGAATGTCCGATCCCCTTGGCAAAACGCTGTTGAAGCGCGAACTCGATACGGCCTTGACCCTTGAAAAGATCACGTGCCCGATCGGAGTCATCGGCGTTATTTTCGAATCCAGGCCCGATGCATTGGTCCAGATCGCTGCACTCTGTCTGAAAAGCGGCAACTGTGCCCTGATGAAAGGCGGCAGCGAAGCAATGCGCACCAATCGGATCCTGTACCGGACGATCTTTGAAGCGGCCTGCGGATGCGGCATCGATCCGCACTTTCTGACGCTGCTGGAAAGCCGCAGCCAAATCGATGAATTGCTGGAGTGCGAGGGATCCATTGATCTGTTGATCCCGAGAGGGTCCAACGAGTTCGTTTCCTACATCATGGAGCATACAAAGATCCCGGTCATGGGTCATGCCTCCGGCATCTGCCACGTCTATGTGGACAAGCATGCAAACATCAAGCAAGCTGTCGCTGTCGTACTGGACTCAAAACTGCAGTACGTAGTGGTCTGCAATGCGGCCGAAACCATCCTGGTGCACCAAAGCATCGCATCTGTTTTCCTGCCGGAACTGGTGCGTGAACTGGGCAACCGGACGCTTGAGATCCGGGGAGACGAAGCTGTTGCGCAGATCATCCCTTGCGTGCCGGCTTCGGAAGACGATTTCGGCACTGAATTTGCCGATCGCATCGCGTCGGTCAAAATCGTTTCTTCCACGGAAGAAGCCGCTGCCCATATCAACCGTTACGGTTCGGGGCACACCGATGCAATCCTGACGGAGGACTCCGACGCAGCCGAAACCTTTTTTGCCCTCGTGGATTCCGCATCGGTGATGCACAATTGCTCCACCCGTTTTGCCGACGGATATCGCTACGGATTCGGCGCGGAAGTAGGCGTATCGACGGGAAAACTCCATGCGCGGGGACCCGTGGGATTGGACGGACTGACGACTTATAAATATTTGGTGCGCGGCAACGGTCATATCGTCGCACCCTACGAAAACGGCGACAAAGAATTCCATTTCAAAAATCTGTAAGGAGCGATAAGGCATGAGAATCGCATGCATCGGAGACAACTGCATCGATGAATACCGTCGACTGGGCCGACGATATCCCACCGGAAACGTGGTGGATACAGCGGTCAACCTGATCAAGCTGGGGACACCGGCCTCCGTGATCAGCACTACGGGAGACGACGACTACGGTATCTGGATGCGAAAGACTCTGGCTCAAGAAGGAGTCGACATCTCCCATCTGAAGACCGGCCGAGGCCCGACCGCCGTTACCCGCATGGATATGAACGGGACCGACAGGGTCCACGGAGAATATCAAGAGGGCGTTCTGTCGCATATCGTTTTCGACGAAGAGGATATCGCCTTCGCTTCCGAGCACGATCTCGTTCACTCTGCGCTCTGGGGAAAGGCGGATTCGATCCTGCCGAGACTGAAAGAAAACAGCATTCCGGTCAGCTTTGATTATGCCGATCGGCTGGATCATCCTCTTGTGACATCCACCCTTCCCTTTGTCGATTTCGGGTTCTTCTCGTACCATGAAGGACGAGATCGCCGGATCGAAGACTTTTTGAAAGACAAAGTCGCACGGGGCATGAAAATCGCAACTGCCACCCTCGGAGCAAAAGGCAGCCTGGCCTGGGACGGACAGACATTCTGGGACGGACCGGTCTTCCCGGCGACAGTCATCAACACTGTCGGTGCGGGAGACAGTTTCATTGCCGGCTTTCTTCATGGATTGATCCGGGGATGTGATCTCCCCGAGTGCCTTCGGATCGGCGCCCGGATCGCAGCTGACGTCATACAGGTTTTCGAGCCTTGGATCATCGAACAGAAAGGATGAAACGATGTTTATCGACATACACGTACACCCCGATTTTTATGAACCGCTGAATGCCGACCCGGGAAAAGAACAATTCCGCCACGATCAAATGAACATTCATCACAACGGAACAGCACCGATCGCACATGTATTCAACCAGATGGAATGCGCCGGTTTGGATCGCCTTTGTCTGCTGGCCGGAGAAAGTTCCGCGCCTCTGGATCCATCGCTGGTTTCCAATGAAGAGGTCCGATCCCTGTGCAACATGCACCCGAATCGTTTCATCGGATTCGCCAGTGTGGATCCCCGAAGAGAGAATGCCTCCGAGACGCTCGAATTTGCCTTTTCCGAGCTGAAACTTGCCGGTTTGAAGCTTCACCCTTCCAGGCAGCAGTTTGATCCGTCAGACCCCCTCATGGATCCCTTGTACGATATCTGTCAAAAATATGACAAGCCCATTTTGTTCCACAGCGGAGTCTCCTGGGAGCCCAATACTATTTCCTGGCGGGCGAGGCCTCTGCTTTTCGAAGAACTGGCCGCGAAGCGTCCGTCGCTCCGTATCTGTTTGGCACACTTCGGCTGGCCGTGGGTCAGAGAAACGGCCATGTTGTTGTTGAAATATAAAAATCTGTACGCAGACACCGCACTGCTGTATTTCGACAGTGCGCTGGAATGCTATCGTCAGGTATTCACGTTGGACATCCCCTTGACCTGGATCGATCGGAGCCTGCGCAATCAGGTGATGTTCGGCAGCAACAGCCCGAGGTTTGAACAGATACGCATGGCTGATGCGATCACGAAACTGGGATTTCGCGACAGTACGCTTGCGTTGATTCGCGGGCAGAACGCCATCGAATTTCTTCGCATGGAACTGTAAGGAGGCGCTATGATATTCAATAAAGAGTTGACTTTTATGACCCGCAAATACATCCACTTCATCCTGATCACGCATGAAGTGGAAGAGGCCGCAAAAGAGAGCGGTATCCAAAACGGCATGGTCACAGTCATGACAAAGCATACAACGACAGGAATCGCCGTCAACGAAGCGCTGGAATGCCTGGAAAGCGACATCAGCGACTTCTTGCAGACGATCGTTCCGGAAGAACATCCTTATGCCCATGCCCACATGCTGCAGGAATACGGCTCCACGGCAGGAAATCCCACAGGCCACATGAAAGCACACATTACGGGGAATCACTGCCACTTCCCTCTCATCGACGGAAAACTTATCCGAGGTGACGCACAGGATGTATACCTGATGGAGTTTGACGGTCCGTCCGCCAGGAGAAAAGTGCTGATCCAGGTGCAGGGCGAATAAGGACACCATCGAAGAAGAGGCCTTTCGGCCTCCTCTCTCATTTTTGTATCGGTCTTTTTATTCGGCGTAGGCCAGTACCGCATCCACGGCACAAACACCGTCCTCGTAGACGAACAGCGGGTTGATATCCATTTCCACCAAAGAGTTCTTTTGGTCTTTGGCCATTTCGCCCACTTTGACGATCACATCCACCAGCGCCTCCAGATCCAAGGGTGCGGATCCGCGATACCCGGTGATCAGCTTGGCGGATTGCAGAGAAAGCACCATATCGGTCGCTTCTTTTCTGCTGATCGGCGCAGGACAGAGTGCCACATCCTTGAACAGCTCAACGAACACGCCGCCCAGCCCGCACATGACGGCGGGTCCCAGCTGTGGATCGTTCTTGACACCGATGATGATCTCAAGTCCTTTGTCCACCATTTTCTGGAACAGCACCCCTTCGATATCCGCATCCGGACAATGTTTCGCTGCACTCTTCAGGATCTCGGTAAAGGCCGCTTCCGCGCCAGCCATGTCCCGAATGCCCAGGCGAACCCCGCCGATATCTGTTTTATGCAGGATGTCCGCCGAACAGATCTTTGCTACCAGCGGGAATCCGAGTTCTTCCACAGCTGTTTTCAGCTCCTCCTGCGTGTTGACCAGCCGGGATTCGGCAGAGGGGATGCCCCATTCGGCCAGCTTCTTCTTGCTTTCGAATTCCGACAGATATTTCAACGGTTTTCCCGTCAGGCTTTCGTCCGAAGGGCCGCAGGCAGATTCCTTCTCCATGCAGTGATAGGTCACGAAGTCTGCCAGATGCTTGATCAGCTTGAATCCATAGGTGCTTGTAGGCAAAATCGGAATGCCTGCGTCTCTCAGCAGATTTCGGATTTCAGGCGCTCTGGAACATTCCATAAAAGGCATCATCATCACCGGTTTTGCGCCGTTGTTTTCTTTCGATTTGACCAGGCCCTGCGCAATATGCATCGTCACATCATTGTCCAGCGTCGGATGCGGCGTAAACCCGCATACGACCATATTGATCTGCGGATCGCCCATGACCGTTTTGATCAGATTGGCATACCCTTCCGGATCGTGGGCCAGCGTGGCTGTCGTGTCCAACGGATTGTTCGGTGTCGAATAGGACGGAAGCAACCCCTTGATTTTCTCCAGCGTCTCCGGGGAAAATACCGGGTAGTGAAGGCCCACTTCTTCGCCGAAATCGGCAGAGATCGCCGTTTCGCCGCCGGAGAGGCACATGACACAGAGATTGGGGCCCTCCGGAAGTTTATCCAGGATGGAAAACATTTGAGAAATCGAAAGAAGCTCTTCCATATCCGAAACGCGGATGACGCCGTACTTTCGGAACATGGCATCGAACACTTTGTCTGCGCCCGACAGGCTTCCGGTGTGAGAGCTGGCGATTTGACTCCCCTTTTCGGACCTGCCTGTTTTAAGGATCACGACGGGTTTTTTCTTCTTTGCCGCTTTCTCCAGTACTTTCACAAAGTCTTTCGGACGCTTTACGCCTTCCAGATACAGGGACACCACCGCAGTATCCGGATCATCGACAAGATAATCAAAATACTCTTCCATGCTGACGACGCTGCTGTTTCCCGCAGAGATGATATAGGAATAGTCCATATGCTCCATGTCCACGGCGTTCAGGCCGACCTGTCCGCTCTGAGAAATGAGGCCCACTCTGCCGGTTCGTTCCGCTTTATCCACTTCCAAACCGAACGCGTAAACATTGTCGATGAAATTGATGTATCCGGCACAATTCGGTCCCATCAGAAGCATATCCAGCTCGTCACACAGGTCCACCAGTTCCTTCTCCAGTTTCTTTCCCTCGTCGCTCCCTGTCTCGGCATATCCGCTGGCATAGACAACGGATGAACGACAGCCTACCGCAGCCGCTTCGCGAAGCATCTGCGGTACCAGGCCGGCGTTCACACAAAGAATGACCAAATCCGGCGATTCAGGCAGTTCCGAGAGACTGTTGTAGCATTTTTTGCCGTAAAGTTCGTCTTTTTTTGGATTGATAAAGTAAACTCTTCGGGGGTCTTCCGTATAGAGCAGATTTTTGCAGGTGCTCCTGGAAAATCCGGGTCTGTCCGATGCGCCGATCACGGCGATGACCTCGGGCTTCAAAAGATTGCTGATGCTCATAGTTTATCCCTTTTGCGCTTCGCCCACGGCAAAGCCTTTTTCAAATGCCTGAAGATTTAACGTATTGTCGATATTCTTCTTTTCAAAGTATTTTACGATGCCGTTTGCCATATCATCTTTGGTCAGAACGCTTGTCGCGCCCACGAATGTGCCCAGCACGATCAGATTGATCGCGCGGAGGTTGTTCAATTCCACAGCGATGTCGTTGGCATGGACTTCCACCACCTTTACGTCGCTCCTGCCGACCGCTTCCTTGACGATCGAACTGTTGACGATGATCATACCGCCGGGAACGACATCGTTTTCGAATTTTTTCAAAGACGGCTCGTTCATGGCAATGAGCACATCGATCTTGTTGACATAAGGGCTGGCAATGGGTTCATCGCTGATTTTGATGCTGCAGTTTGCAGTCCCGCCGCGCATTTCCGCGCCGTAGGACGGAATCCAGGTGACTTCGTTCCCAGCCAGCATTGCAGTATTGGCTAATATGAGGCCCATGGTCAAAACGCCTTGGCCGCCAAAGCCCGAACAGATGATTCCTGTCATTTTAATCCTCCTTGCTGTCTCTTAAAACGCCGAGCTTATATTCTTCGGCAACGACCTCGTCCAGCCTTTTATATGCTTTGACGGGATCCATATGCCAGTTGGTCGGACACGGCGACAGTATTTCAACGAATGAGTATCCTTTTCCCGCAAGTTGGTTGTCAAAGGCTTTTCCGATCGCTCTCTTGGTCTGCGCGATCAGTTTGGCGTTGGACAGTGAACATCTTTCCACATAGGCCACGGGCATCTGAGCGATCAGTTCCGCCAGTTTGAAAGGCTGGCCGGTCAATGCGGTGTTCCTGCCGTAAATGCTGGTGGCAGTCTTCTGCCCTTCCAGCGTGGTCGGAGCCATTTGGCCGCCGGTCATTCCGAATACGCCGTTGTTGACGAAAATCGCAGTTGTATTTTCATTGCGGTATGCGGCGTACAACGATTCGGATAATCCGATGGCGGCTGCATCGCCGTCTCCTTGATATGTATAAACGACGGCATCGGGCCTGGCTCTGCGAACGCCGCTGGCTACAGCGGGCGCACGGCCGTGCTGCGCCTGGATGCTGTCTGCCTTGACAACTGTGCTGATGAAACAGGAGCAGCCCACAGCGTAGACCTGGATCGCGTTGTCTTCCACACCTCGCTCTTCCAGGACCTGTGCGATCATTTTGCCGATAAGCCCGTGGCCGCAGCCGGGGCAGAATCTGTTGAATTCAGATATGAGTTTGGGGGTTACTAAATTCTTAGCCATAATTTACACGCTCTCTTCCTTTCCCTCCAGCACATTTTTCATGTAAGAGATAAATTCCTCCGTGTCGGGAATCATCTTCCCTGTCGCATAATTGAAAACGGGTTTTCTGCCGTTCACGGCCAGACGAACATCTTCGACCATCTGTCCCAGCGCGGACATTTCCACGGAAATAACGCCTTTCAGAGTTTCGGGCAGCGTTTCGAATGCCTTGACAGGATAGGGATACAGGGTGATGGGCCGGATCATACCGACTTTGATGCCCTGCTTTCTGGCAACGTTGATCGCTTCCTTGCATGTTCGGGACATGATCCCGTATGCGACAAAGATGAGATCCGCGTCTTCCGTCAGATAGGATTCCCACATTTGCTCGTTTTTTTCAATGGCTGCGTACTTTGTCTGAAGATTTTCCACATAGGCTTCCGGCGTCGTATATTCGTAGTAGCATTTGGATGTGACCTGCTTCTGCGGTTCTCCGCCTCTGCCTTTGATCGACCAGGAAAACTGATCGGGATCGTGTTCTTTCATCTCCGGCAATACGATGGGTTCCATCATCTGACCGATTGCTCCGTCATAGTACAAAATTGCGGGGTTCTTGTATTCTTCGGCCTTATCGTAGGCGTGACCGACCAGATCTACCGCCTCCTGGACGGATGCCGGGGCAAAGACCAAGCAGTGATAATCGCCATGCGCACCGTTTTTCACCACCTGCCAATAATCGCTTTGCGCCGGTACGATCTCGCCCAGGCCGTTTCCGTAGCGAACCACGTCCACGATCAGTGTAGGCAGTTCGGCAGATACGATGTAGCCGATACCTTCCTGAATCAAGTCGAAGCCGGGTCCGGAAGAACTGCCCATTGTCCGAAGGCCGCAGGCAGCGGCTCCGTAAATCATGGAAATTCCGGACAGCTCGGATTCGCTCTGCACGAACGAGCCTCCTGCTTCTTCCATTCTCCAAGACATATATTCAACGATTTCGCTCTGCGGTGTGATCGGATATCCGCTGAAAAATCTGCAGCCAGCTCTGATTGCAGCTTCCGAAACGGCATCGTTTCCCTTCATTAAAGTTCTCAAAACCGTACCCTCCTATTCTTCGATCAGTTCAAATACACTGTCGGGACATACCCGGTAGCATGTTCCGCATTGAATGCAAAGATTTTCGTCCGACACGACGGCAGCATATCCGCTGTCGTTGAATTCTTCTCCGAAACTCAGAGCGTCCTTGGGACATTGATCAATACAAAACCCGCATGCTTTGCATCTGTTTTTGTAAATCACAAGCTTTTTCAAATTCGTCCTCCTTTACACCGATCCAGAAACTGTTCTGACAATTTCTGAAAAAAATGTTGCGAAATGCAGTGTTGTTATCTATAATGACACTATGTCATATATTATCGTATCTATTCGGACAGATGTCAAGACCTTTTAGGAGAAAGAAGCCATGGAAAACCATTCCATCACCACCCTGAAATCCCTGGACCGTGCCCTGGAACTCATCGACGTTCTGGAACAAGCCGGAAGGCCCATGAGCGTCGCTGAGCTGGGAAAGATCCTGAATGTCAACAGAACCACACTCTACGCCACGCTCAATACATTCGTGGCCCGGGATTATCTGGAGAAGGATCCGACGACCGGATTTTACAGCATCGGACTGAGGCCGGTTGAGATCGGTTTGGGGTATCGAAGAAAATATCCTTTCGTTCAAATGATGGATGCCCAGGCCGTACAGCTCTCGAAAAAATGGAACCTTCAAGTGAATGTCGGCGTATTCAAAGCACCGGACAGGGTGATCGTTCTGTCTACTCATAGCCCCGGCAGCGCGCCCGGAACCTCCTATCTGTTCTTTCCGTCCAACGTCAATTTTCCTGCCTATGCCAGCAGTCTGGGGAAAGCATTTTTGTGCGAAATGGAGGATGAGGAACTTCGCTCCGTCTTGGATCAAATCAATTTGCTTCCGCTGACGAAGAATACCATTACAGACAAAGCCGCTCTGTTTCATCACTTGCGTGAACTTCAACAGAACGGTTATTCCTTCGAAGACAACGAATTCATGGAAAACGTAAGCTGCCTCGGGGTCGGCGTTAAAGACCACACGAAGAAAGTCGTTGCCGGTATGAGTATCGTGCTGACACCGTTTATCACCGATGATGAGCGCAAACAGATCGTCTCCGAGCTGATCTCAGTCAAGAGTCTCGTATCGTATAATCTAGGCTATCACAATTACTGAACTCACATGTTTTCCCAATCGGAATAGCCCCACCCGTCTGAATGGAAAGAACCTTTTTCCCCGAAAGCGCCGCTGTGGGCACGGCGCTGTTTTCTTTGGCCGGCAGATTTATCCGGTCTGCCGCACAGTGTGATCAACAACCCGATCAACAGCAGTTTACACAAGTTCTTTCGGCTTTTCCCGCACATCTTATGTCTCCTTCCGTACGTTCTCATCTGTACTTTCCGTCGAAGTCCGGCTCGTCCTGTACGGTCGGAGCAAAGAGACGCTTTGCAATGTCTCGCTGGTATTCTCCGGTTCTCCGATTTTCCGCAAAGATCATCCGTACATTCTTTCTTGCGATCCGGTCGATGTCCCCGATCACAGCATCCGTCGTAAAATCGATCAGCGAAAATCCGACCTGGTCAAAAAATCGAATTGCGCCCATATTGGCAATGAAGTCCGGCACCACATCCACTTTTTTTTCGATCAGGATCTTATCTCCTGCCGCATTCGTGGGTATATTCGCTCCTTCCACCACAAGCCCGGCCTTCACCCGGTGTCCGGTCGTTTCGTTGATGACATCTTCCAGAGCTGCCGGGATCAAAATATCGCAGGGATATTCCAACCATTTGCTGTTATCCATTACTTCATACTGGTGTTCGATCCGATCCAAGTCCATGACACCGTATTTATCTTTCGAAGAAATCAGCTTCTTTACATCCAGCCCGTCTTTCCGGTACACAAATTGTTTCGCATCCGCGATCCCCACGACACGGTACCCCATATCATCCATTTTTGCGGCACAGCTGGCTCCGACGCAACCGAATCCCTGAATGATCACGCTGCCTTTCCGAGCAGATGTATCATTGATGAACGCCCACGCTTCGTCTGCGGCAAATGCAACACCGTACCCGGTCACCACATCGTTCACGAGAAACCCGTCGATCCGTTGATTTTGAAAATCCAGAACCGCCTGCTGTCCTTTCCTGAATTCCGGCATCGCTGCTTGAGAAAGTGTCTGAGGATAGCCCATGCCCAGTTCCGCGAAGATGTTCAACACATCGTCGTAGCTGGTTCCCAGGTCGCTTCCGATTCCCAGTCCCAGATCCACGTAGGGACGCATGGCTGTAATGTATCGCTTTAAAACGTCGTAGGCATCTGGCATGTGACTGTCGTAAACAATTCCGCCCTTGCAGCCGCCGGTCGTTTCGGATTCGATCGCCTTATATTTATAGGCCATGCCAAGTGCGAGCCGTTCCACCTCCTGTCTCGTAACGGTGGGATGCATGCGGATCCCTCCGCCTGCCGCGCCTTTGACAAGATTGTGGATGCAGAGCCATCCTTTGGCTTCTGTCTTTGTATCATTCCACTCCAATGTAAGATACGGTTTCATTGTCTGCTCCTTTCAGCTGGTTGAATTCTGCTTCGATTTCCTGCCTGCTCCAGTTCTTATAATCCGTCCTAACCCATTTCAGCGACGAATGCATGGCTGCGATCATCGTCACCGAAATCGGGATCGCCAAGATCACCAGAATGGCCTGCAGTCCGGCCAGCGGAACGCCACCGTCCATAAACTGGCCCGCATACATAAGGCAGAGTGGACAAACCGACAACATCACCGCCCAGAACAGACGCAGATAACGAACGGGGTCCTCTTCCGCGCGCAGATCGTAGGTGGAGGAAGCTCCCAGGGAATAAGCCGCCGAGTCCATCGTGGTGACCATTCTGGAAAATGCGGTGAGGATCCAGAGAAGCAAAACCACTTTCCCCAGCGGAAGGGACAAAACGACTTCCGAAATCACCTGATTCGGGCCTTTCTCATTCATGATCTCCACGGCATTGAGCGCCCCGGTCAGATACCGGTTCAGTCCGTAGGACGATATCGTCCCGAAAAAAAGCATCGATCCTACAGTCCCGGCCATCGTGACAGTCGCTACAACGGAGCGGATGCTCCGCCCTCTTGAGATCTTTGCCACAAAGATCCACATCCAGGGAGAAAGCGTGATCCACCATGCAAAATAAAAACAGGTCCAAGCTTGCGGAAAGCCTTCATTGCGAATGGGATCCAACGACGTGCTCATTGGGATAAACCGGTCTGTCACGATTCCGAGAGACTGCACGAAGTTATCCAAAATGAAGCCCGGACAGACCGATACAAGAAACCACCCGCACAGAATCAGGCTGGCGATCGTTGCGCCTTTTGCCACAAGCTGCAATCCTCTCTTTAAACCGACAAAGGTCGAAAATCCGAAGGCAGCCGTGATGATCCCGATCATTCCCGCATGCACACCGAAGCTCTCTGATGTTCCCAATACATTGGCTAAATTGTTCGCAAGCATCGGAACGCCTGTCCCGTAAGAAATCGTCAGACCACCCAGGATGCTGAATATGAACAGGACATTGAGGATCTTTCCCGATCGTCCGTTCATTCTGTCGCCAAGCCACCCCTCGCAGATCGCCTGCAGGGTCAATCCGGGCTTTCTGCGCAGATAATACCGATACGCCAACGGAATGACACCCACCGAAGTGAGGCTCCAGGCCGGTATGCCCCAGTGGAAAAAGCTGTACGCCACGGCAATCTCCGCAGCATCGGCGCTCAACGGATCCATTCCGAAAGGCGGGGCCTGAATATAATAGATCCATTCTATCGCCGACCAATACAGTATGCTGTAGCCGATGGCTGCCGAAAAGATCATGGAGATCCAGGCAAAGATGGTGTACTCCGGCTCTTCATAGCCCATGCGGATCGCTCCGTACTTGGAAAACGCCATATAGGCGTTGAATATCACACAGGCAAAGACCAGCAAGAGGAAATAAAACCCGAGTCCGTCCACGACGCTATTGCGCATATCGATCAGTGTGTTCGTGGTGCTCACCGGCATGAGTATCGTTGCGGCGGCTAAAAATCCAAGCAGAACGATACTGGTTACGATAGAAAATGTATCAATTCTGCCCGCTGAAGATCCGGTTGTTCGGTGGTCCATTGCCGTGTTTTCCTTTCTGCAAGTCCATGGGATATTCTTGTGTATCCAGGTGGCGGAAACACCAATGAGCCACGAGAACGCAAAGCACGATCGACGCGGCGAACAGAGTATCGCAAGTGCGAAGCGTGATGGCTCCGTACTTATAAATGCCTATCGGGATGTCCGCGATTACGTGAAGAAGGAATGCGATCAATAAATATCGTTTTTTATGCTGTCGGACACCGTAGAAAACAATGACGGAAAGTGCAATATGCCCCAGAAGCGCCACAGAACGCTCGAATATCCAGAACAGGCTGTCCGATGCGGTGAAGGATTCCGGAGTGAAGACCAGCAGCGCCAGGATCCCACTCAGAACCAATTCGATTCCCCCGTGACCCACGCCGTAGCTCAAAGAACTTTCAGGACTTTGATAAACGGGAATGACTTGGGTAAATGCATAGTACCGTCCACTCTCCTCGAAGAAGCCGGCCATCACGCACCCATACAAAACATATAAAAAAAGACTGCTTGTGATCCGTTCGCGCCAATCCGGTACAACTGTCATTATGAGCTGCTGGAACACATTTTCGAACAGCAATGCAAAGACGAAAAACGTCACCGCTCCGATCACGATCGGGCGAACATCGTTCTTCATCTTTTTTTTTGCCCATTGGAACGATGCAAAAACGATGCCTGCTAAAATTAAGGAAGCGGCAAAAGCATAAGTACCCAGCATAAACACAGTAATCATTCCTCCGATAAAATCCGGCTGACATTACTGTCTTATCATATTAGGGAAACATAATCAAGGAGTAAATCTTGGAAAGACGATGGCTGTGCCGCACCTTGCGGTACACCAGTTTAGAGAGGATCACAACGCTGATTCCCGTGGCATAGAATTGTTCTCGATACGTGACCATCGGATCAAAAAAATCGCCACAGGAAATACTGTTCTCAAAGGCATATTCGAGGAGATTTCCTTCGAAATAACCGGGGGATTCCAGAATGGATTCCAATTCGTCCGGGAGGTATTTATAGGAAGGTTTTACCGTAGGCACATATATTTTCATAAAGCGCATCATGTGGATCACAAACTCAACGCAAGTATATGCCTTATACGTATAGAATCCTTTAAAAATCGGATAAAAGAGCACGGAGTACAAATTATATAAATATTTTTCGTCATTCAGGATCTGCCGGATGCGGAGCTTCCCCAAACGGTATTGTTCGGGAGTCACGGGGATTCGATAGATCTTAACGCCTACATAATCCACTTTTCTGAGAGAAAACCGTTCCGGATATTCCTGAACCAACCCTGCATTGATCGGAATGTTGTTTTTGCGACGCCCGAAAGAATAAAGCTTGCGGAGGCTTTCGTCAAAAGCAAGAGACACGTGATTGAACCGCGCTCCGGATGCAAAGCGGATCATGCGTCCGAAACGCGACGGCGTGCTGGAAAAAACCAAATAGATATATTTCTGCTCTGCGCTCTTGTCTTTCTTGCGTGGCATTCACTGTCCTCATCAAACGAATTTCAGGCTGCTGCACGTTGGACTGCGACAGGACTGATGCAACGATTATAGCATACTTGAACGCCCGCGATGCCGACAGGACGGAAAACCGTTCATATTCAAGCCGTAAAATGTATAAGGAACAATCATTTCGGCCTACGGGTAGAAACATCAAACAATCGTTGCGATTTGAATCATTTTCAGAAATTCTTCCGGAACGCTGTTCTCCAATGAGCCTGTGTGCAACAGAAACTTGATAGAAGAGGACGTTCAACCGGCTTCACCTGCATTTTCGCAGACAGAAAAGAAAATTAGCATCTTTACATTTCGCCCCGTTTCATGTATAGTGTTTTTTGCATTGACCGACATGCGCCAGTAGCTCAACGGATAGAGTGCCTGACTACGAATCAGTAGGTTGGAGGTTCGAATCCTCTCTGGCGTGCCAAAAAGTGCCCCTTTCCGGGCACTTTTTCTGTATAATACAACCATATAACGCGTGTGATCGATCCGGACAAAAGGAGTATGCGATGCATAAAACCAACGCCATGCGGCTTCTTGAACAGCACGGTGCCGCCTATATCCCCCACTCCTATGAAAGCGGAACCGCCATTTCCGCAGTGGATGTTGCGAAAGCTCTGGGCCGGGCACCCGGCCAAATTTTTAAAACCCTGGTGACCGCAGGACGCAGCGGTCAATACTACGTATTTATCATCCCGGGCCCGATGGAGCTGGATCTGAAAAAAGCTGCTGCTGCATCCGGAGAAAAATCCGTCGCTATGGTGCCTTCGAAGACACTGTTCCCTCTCACAGGGTATGTGCACGGCGGTTGCAGCCCGCTGGCCATGAAAAAATCGTTTCCTACATTCATCGATGTCTCTGCGAACGTTCTGGATACGATCATCATCAGTGCGGGGAAAATCGGCCTCCAGGCGGAAATAACCCTGGATGAGCTGCGCAAAGCATTGACCTTCGAACTCAGCGATTTGACGCAGTAATTCGGCGGATCGCCAGGACCAGGGGCGGAATCAGGATCAGTTGCACAAGGATCCCGGGCCAGGCGTTCAAAAAGCCTCCGGCCAGAAACACTTTCCATCCGAAAGGAATGCCCGCCATACCGTAAAAAATCCTGGCCGCCATTCCCCAAACAACTCTGCCGCCCAGCATTGCAATGATCAGGACCGCATAGAGGCCCTTCTTCTCCTTCGCAAACAGCTTGCTCAATGCTCCGCTCAACAACCCGTAGGCGGCCAGTTCGAATGCCATAGCCGCAGCCATCGGAAACAAAGGCGGCATGGTAAACAGGATGCTGCGAAGAAGCGGCGTCGTAAAGCCCACCGCCAGGCCCCAAAGGGGACCGCAAACAAAGCCGCATAACAGTACGGGAATATGCATCGGAAGTATCATATTCCCGAACTGCTGGATCTGTCCTGTCAGGAACGGAAGAAGAAGTCCCAGTGCCAGAAACAAGCCGGCCAGAATCATGTTCGAAATCGATTGTTTTTGTTGCATATGTCTTGTCCTTCCACAATAAAAATACCACAAAGACGGAACCCTTTCCGGAATTCGCAATACCTTCGTGGTATCATTGAAGACTAAATTAACCGATTTGTTTCAGTTTGTCAAGGGCTTCCTCCACTTGCGACAGCACACCGCGAAGCATGGCGTTCGTGGACAGATCCGGCACGCCGATCACGATGTTGTTGCACAGATTGATGGGGATCAAAAGCTTCAACGCTTTGCTCCGCCCTACGGCGGACGCCATCGCTTCCGATATTTCTCCGAACAGAGAATCAGCGATCACGATGCCGATGGGGCCGATGATCACATCGGCATGCCGGCTGTTTACGATCACGGCGTTCTCGCCGGTTGCGCTGTTGTCCGCGCCGGCTTTATGCATAGCGGAAGAAGCGATGCTGTTGGTCCCGACGGCAACAACGGCGCAATGGAATCCCGATTTGCGGATCCCCTCGATGATCTGTTTGCCGAGTCCCCCGCCCTGGCCGTCTATCACGAGAATCAAAGGTTTATTCATGCCCATCCTCCATCGTAAAGCGCCAGCTGCAGCTGCAGTCCGGTTCCGTTACGTCGGGAAAGCAACTCAGACATTCGCAGCGGATCCTGTCGTCGATGACTTGCGCAAATCCGGTGTACTCTATGATCCCCACGCTTTTGCAGGGATGCATGGGCATTCCCTTGGACGTTCTGGCATGCTGGACTCTGCAGTCGTATATCCTATAAATCAACTCGCCGTTTTTCCATACAGCCGAATCCTTGCACATATTGGCGTACATTCGCAGATTCAAGGCTTTCCTGAGTCCTTCCAGTCCGGCTCTGTCTTGCAGGGCTAAAAATTCTTTCGCTCTCCTTGCTTCGATCCGCGTAAAGCGTCTCCAGATCGCCTCATCATGCTTCATGGCTTCATCGAGGCCGTATTCACTTTCTATGGACTGAAACCAAACACCGTCCATGGCCAGCCAGTTCTTTGAACAGTTTTCGATCAGTCGATACAGCTGTTCGCGCGTCATCTCTTTCCAGGATTCGTTCATTGGGGCGTTCCTCATCTGCGAAGTTTACATCGTACAGATGAGATATTATCATCTTGCCAAGAAGGATGCAATAGCTTATAATACCTTCATATTATCAGCGTTACAGAAAATGTAAACCTACTGAAGCAAGCAAAGGATCCCTCTCATGAGAAGATTTCAAGAAATGAGTCGCGTGGAACGAAACAGTGAAATAAAGCGTCAATCGGAAAGATATCAAAAGTACATGAATATGGATCTTCGTCTGAACATGACCCGGGGAAAGCCCGGAGAGGATCAACTGGAATTATCCATGCCGATGCTGGATGTGCTGGACAGCCGGAGCGATTGCAGAGACTCCTTCGGTGTGGATTGCAGAAATTACGGCGAACTGCCCGGCTCCATGGACGCCAGAAAGCTCTTCGGCGATTTTTTGGGGATCTCCGCCGAAGAAACCATCGTCGTGGGATCTTCCTCGCTTACTTTCATGTATGACTGCATCACCCGTGCCATGCTCACCGGTGTGCTCGGCAGCAGAGAACCCTGGGCAAAGGCCGGAAAAATCAAATTCGTTTGCCCGGTTCCCGGGTATGATCGCCACTTCACCATCTGCGAATTCCTGGGGATCGGGATGATTCCGGTGGAACTTTCCACAACCGGGCCCGATATGGAAACGGTCCGCCGTCTGGTGAAAGAGGACGAAGCGGTCAAGGGCATCTGGTGTGTTCCGAAATATACGAATCCCTACGGGGGATGCTACAATGACGAAACAGTACGCGCGCTTGCTTCTATGGAAACAAAAGCGGAGGATTTCAGGATTTTTTGGGATAATGCCTACGGAATGCACTACATCTACAAAGATGTTCCGGTATTAAACATTCTCGACGAATGCAAAAAGGCGGGAAATCCGAACCGAGCGTACCTATTCGGTTCCACCTCGAAAATCACCTTTCCCGGCGCAGGGGTGGGCTTTTTCGGCGCTTCTGCAGAAAACATCGCATTCACAAAAAATCAGATCGCCGCACAGAGCATCAGCTGGGACAAGATGAACATGCTTCGGCACGTACGCTTTCTCAAGGATTTGGACGGAATCCGCCGCATGATGGATCGACAGGCAGCGCTTCTGCGGCCGAAGTTCGACCGGGTGCTTTCCGTACTGGATCAAGAACTGCACGGCTGCGGCGCCGGAGAATGGGTGCGCCCGGACGGCGGCTATTTTATCACTTATATCGGAAATTCCGGTTGTGCGAAGCGGATTCATGCGTTGTGCAAACAAGCCGGCGTGCAGCTGACAGAGCCCGGTGCGACCCATCCGTATCACAGGGACCCGGAAGATCGCTTCCTGCGCATCGCGCCTTCCTACCCGCCTGTCGAGGAGTTGCAGATCGCGATGGAAGTTTTCTGTACCGCAGCCAAAATCGCCTCTCTGGAGGCGTTGGGAATATAATCTATCGTTTGAGCATAAGAAATGAGGTATCGTCATGAGCAAAGTCATCATTCCGGAAAACTATCGCGCCGCACTGGGTTCCTACGACACACAGAAAGCCATCGGCATGATCCACATCCTATTCGAGGAAAAACTCAGTGATGCCTTGAATTTAAAGAGAGTTTCCGCTCCGCTCTTCCTGGAAGCCTCCACCGGACTCAACGACGATCTGAACGGCGTGGAACGACCCGTCACGTTCGACATCAAAGATATCGATGCCGAAGCCCAGGTCGTTCATTCCCTGGCCAAATGGAAACGCCAGGCACTGCACGACTACGACTTTCATGTGGGAAAAGGTCTGTATACCGACATGAATGCGATTCGTCGAGACGAAGAGTTGGACAATCTGCATTCGGTCTATGTGGATCAGTGGGACTGGGAGAAAGTGATTCGAAAAGAGGATCGCACATTGACGTACCTGAAAGAGACCGTAACCGCTATCGTCGATGCGATCTGCGATACGGAAGACACGCTTCGTGCCATCTTCCCCCAGCTGGAAGTACGACCGCGCAAAGAGCGGCACATCAGTTTTATCACTTCTCAGAGATTGGAAGATCTTTATCCCGATAAGACGCCCAAGGAGCGGGAGGATGCGTATACCAGGGAGCACCCCACCGTATTTCTGATGCAGATCGGAGGCAAGCTGAAAAGCGGAAAGCCCCACGACGGACGTGCGCCGGATTATGATGACTGGGAACTGAACGGAGATATCCTTTTCCACAATCCCGTTTTGGACTCGACGATCGAAATTTCCAGCATGGGCATCCGCGTCAGCCCTGAATCCCTGGACCGCCAATTGACCTTGGCGAACTGTGATCATCGAAGAAAATATCCTTTCCATAAAGCCTTGCTGTCCGGGGCGCTTCCCTATACAATAGGGGGAGGAATCGGACAGAGCAGACTATGCATGCTGCTTCTGGGAAGCGCTCATATCGGGGAAGTTCAATCCGCCGTCTGGGACAGGGAAACAAAAGAACAATGCAAGGCGGCAGGTATATTTATTTTATAAAGGATATCGCAATCGATGGAACAAGGCAGTGCGCCCAAACGAAATAAAGGACTTTCCGGACAGGCAATACGCCTCATCGCCATCGTTGCGATGTTGTGTGACCATGTAGGCCGTACGATCGCACAAAATCACATAGGGCTCACATACATCGGGCGTATCGCTTTCCCACTGTTTGCCTTCTTGCTCGTAGAGGGGTTTTATCACACATCGTCTCGTTCCAAATATCTGCTGCGACTCCTGGTGTTCGCGGCACTCTCCGAGATTCCCTTCAACCTGATGCACAGCGGGCACATCGTGGACACCGGCTATCAGAATGTGCTTTGGACGCTGGCGCTGGGCCTTGCCGCTGTCATCGCAATTCATTTCGTAAAAACCAAACTGAACAACGTGGTGATCACCGGAGTGTTCACTGCAGCAACCGCTCTTTTTACGATGCACATCGCCGATGAGCTTCTGGTTGACTATTACGGATTCGGCGTTCTTACGATCTTGTTGTTCTACACCGTGCGCGACCTCCGTTACGCCAAAACCGGACAGCTGGCCGGCTTGTTTCTGATCAACGTCGTGTGGATGAGCGGCATCACTACCGGCTGGACTCTCTTTGGACACATCATCGGGTTTCCCCTGCAGGGATTGGCGCTGCTTGCGCTCCCTTTGATTTGGAAATACAACGGGAATCGCGGTCCGGACCATCTGTTCCTGCACTACGCCTCTTATGCTTTTTATCCTGTCCATCTGCTGATTCTGGCAATGTTGGCCATGAACGGCGTCACGCTGAACTGAAATTTTCCACTCGTAAAAACCCCGAATACGGGCAAAATTCGCTTTACAACGAAGAGACCGTATGCTAATATACCTCTTGTTGAAACCTGCGGTAGTGGCGGAATCGGCAGACGCGCACGGTTGAGGGCCGTGTGGGTAACACCGTGGAGGTTCAAGTCCTCTCTACCGCACCA
>LSQX01265296.1_pt2 | contig 35435 bp, 30 predicted proteins | sample 654561 | NCBI WGS metagenome assembly LSQX01 (sample SAMN04489861, study PRJNA283612) | anaerobic digester metagenome | isolation source: 4 biogas reactors fed with cattle manure at either 37C or 55C with and... | place: Denmark: Kongens Lyngby | collected 2014 | reverse complement strand
TATATTCTTATTCCACCCACTTGATATTTTAGAGCTACACATTTATACTAATAATTAACGACGTGATAGAGGAAAGCAAGTAACAAAGGTCATCCGACTTAAAGAGAGCCCTGAATGGTGGAAACAAGGCAGACGGATCTTTGTGAATGGGTTCTTCAATGTCCCCGGTTTGAACTTTTTTAGTAGGACTGGGCGGAGAGGCTCTCCGTTAGCTTAAAGCCGGGATATGACATGTATCCCATAAGGAAGGCCATGCCTTCATTAACAGGTGGTACCGCGTATATTCGCCCTGTGTGCATTAGCACACAGGGCTTTATTATTTAAAAACAATCCCACTTACCCTCTTTTTAAAGCAACCGTCCCACAATACCTGTCGACCTAAATATTATAGTGATATCTAGCCAGGATTTTTCCAAAATTCAACACATCGATAGAATGCGGTCCAACAAAACAAAATTATAAACCGAAAATTAAAAGCCAAAACCAAACAAAAAGTCAAAAATAAAAGCAAATAAATCCTTAAGCAAAACAAAAACAGGCAGATAAAATCTGTCATATTACAGGAGGTTTCAACATGAGTGAATCAAATTCAAACATCAACAATGAAAGCTATGAAACAAAGAAGATTGTATTTTCTGGTATCAAGCCCAGTGGTGATTTAACCCTTGGAAATTATCTGGGGGCCATTAAAAACTGGGTTAATCATCAGGATCTTTACGACAACATCTTTTGTATCGTTGACTTGCACGCAATCACCGTCCGACAAAAACCAGCTGACCTGAGAAAACGCACCATGGAAGTAGCTGCTATTTATTTAGCTTCTGGTATCGATCCGGCCAAATCTTCAATCTTCATCCAAAGTCATGTCCCTGCCCATGCTGAAGCTTCCTGGATCTTAACTTGCAACTCCTATATGGGTGAACTCTCCCGTATGACCCAATATAAAGCAAAAACACAAAATAAGGAAGGCGAAGCCATTGAAGCTGGTCTTTTTAATTACCCTGTATTAATGGCAGCCGATATTCTCCTTTATCAAGCTCATTACGTTCCAGTTGGCATCGATCAAACTCAGCATGTGGAACTGACTCGTGATATTGCCACACGGTTTAATAATTATTATTCCCCTACTTTCGTCGTACCAGAAGTCTTGCTGATGAAATCCGGTGCTAAAATTATGGACCTGCAAAACCCAGAACGTAAAATGTCAAAATCCAGTGATAACCCAAATTCTTATATTATGATCATGGACAAACCAGCTGATATTCGCCGGAAAATATCCCGGGCCGTAACAGACTCCGTCGGCGTCATCAATTATACAGACCAGCAGCCCGGTATCAAAAACTTAATTCATATTCTATCTGCTATTAACGGGCAAACACCTGAAGAGATTGGAGAGCTATTCCGCGAAAAAAGCTACAAGGATCTTAAGGATGCCGTGGCCGAAGCAATTGTCGAGGAGTTAACCCCTGTTCGCGAAAAGGTTGAAGAGCTCTTAGGTAGTCGTAAAGCAGACTTAGAAGCCACTTTAAAAGAAGGGGCTAACCGTGCCAATTACATGGCACAAAAAACCCTGCGTAAAATGTATCGAAAAGTTGGCTTAGTTCCTGCCTTTAAATAAATCCCTTTCAAATAACAAGAATCGCAAGAGAATGGATTACAGGAAAAATTTCGAATCCTACGGAAGCAAATAAAGGAGAAGAGCCCTTTATTTCTAGTTTGGCTAAGATGAAAAAGAAAACCGGAGACCTTCAAATAAGGGTCTCCGGTTTTCTTTGTTGAAATAATCTAAAGACGAATACTTTGGTTATTCTTCTTCAAAAGGGCGTTCCTCCATCCGAAGAAAAGCAGCCAATTTAATCGGGTCTAAGCGATAAGGTGATCCGTGTCCTTGGAAGAATCCATGATCCTTAATGAGATGAAGCCCCACATCAGTCCACTGAATCCCCTCGCCTGTGGCAAGGTTAACTACATTGGTAATCCGTTTACTGAACTTCCGGTTATCCTTAAAAGGACAGGGAATCCACCCTTTATATTCCATAACCTCTACTTGATACCCATCATATTCAACGGGTTCCCCTTGAGCTTCCATGCCAGCACGAGTTATTCTTCTCATCATCCTGCCCATGGCATCAGCTGTGGTATTTAATGTTTTAAGGGTGCTATCATCTTCATTAATAATAGCTTCCAAGGATCTGCTATCATTACCCAGAAAACCATCCAGACTAAGCCGTCCGGCTTGCATATCCCTTTCGATATCTTTCATTTCAGGTCTAACTTTCATTGAAATCCCCCCTAGAATTCATCGTAGAAGATCTGTGTGTCTTTATTGAAACCTTTTTTCATCAATACGTCATTCACTGACTTTAAAAAGCCTGGTGAACCACATAGATAAGCTTCTTTACCCTCTGCCCCTGTTTCATCGGCTAAGTCGCGATCCAACAGGTCCGTGACACGTCCTTTTTCACCGGTCCAACCTTCATCAGGTCGAGACAAGGTTGGGATAAAGGTAAAGTTGTCATTTTCTTCCGCTAACTTGGTAAACTCGTCCACATAGTATAAGTCATCTTGAGATCTGGCACCAAAATAAAACACCATATCCACTGGAACTTTCTTATGTAGGTTGTCATAAATCAAGGAGCGCATTGGCGCAAGCCCTGAGCCAGCTGCTACCATGACCATAGTGTCACAGTCTCCTCGGTAGTAGAAGTCCCCGTAAGGACCTGACAGGCGAACCTCGTCGCCTTCTTTCAAGTGTTCATGAACATAGGTGGTTGCTAGCCCCTCAGGTACCTGCCGAATAACTAATTCAATGTGATCTTCATCCTGAGGTGCCGAGGAAATGGAATAGGCTCTAAACACTTCTTCTTGAACTTTTCCATAGGGCTTAGTATAAAACTGCATAAACTGACCGGCTTTAAAGTTAACCTTTTCGCCCTTAGGTAGTTCCATGCGTAATTTCTTGATGTCGTAGGTCAGATCTTCTAACTCGACAAGTTTAGTCATATATTCTTTAATATTAAATAATTCTTCTGGTATTCCCAGCTTCATATCAGTTTTCACTTTAAGCTGACAAGCCAAACGATAGTGGCTGTCTCGCTCTGACTGGGTCAAATAAGGTTCTTCCGTGGGTAACAAAGGGCCTGCGCCTTCAAATACTTGAACCTTACAAAGACCGCAGGTAGCTTTCCCTCCACATGCCGAAGGAATAAATAGCTTTTGATCTGATAAAGTGGTTAAAAGATTAGTTCCACCGTCCACCACCATCTCTTTGGCACCATCATTAATGTCGATTTTACATTCGCCATAATTATTTAAATAGCGCTCGGCAATGGATATGACAATGGATAAGACGCCAGCGATTCCAGTAATGCTTAAGGTTCCTGTTAATATTTCCTGTAACATACGCTCATTCCCCCTACTGAATCACAAAGATTCCAGAGAAGCCAATAAAGGCCAAGGCCATAATTCCCGTAATGATAAAGGAAATACCGGTACCCTGGAGACCACGAGGCATCTTGTTCTTGGCAATCTTTTCTTTGATGGCAGCCAACATAGAAATGGCCATCCACCAACCGATTCCAGACCCCAGGTTAAAGAGAATAGATTGAAGCAAGCTATAGTTACGAATATCCTGGAACAAGGTTGATCCAAGTACAGCACAGTTAACAGTGATCAGTGGCAGGAAGATTCCAAGTTTAGCATGGAGATCTGGCAGATAACGGTCCAAGAACATTTCTAAAATCTGGACAATGGCTGCAATAACCATAATGTAAACAATAAAGGAAAACGCTTCCAATTTAAAAGGAATAATCACGTATTTGTTTAAAAGCCAGTTCACCGTATTGGTGATAACCAATACCATAACAACGGCTTTCCCTAAGCCACTAGCTGTCTTAAATTCACTGGAAACAGATAGATAGGAACACATCCCTAAGAAGTTTGCTAGAATCATGTTCGAAGTGAAAATCGAAGCAAAGAAAATTACAATTGGGCTAATTTCTGGTGCTACTCCCATTAGTTAGTTCCTCCTTCTGCTTTTTTTTGAATGGTCAAACTGCCGGAACGAACAACACCTTGTTGCTCTTCTTTCTTTGCCTGGTAGTTATTGACTGCCCAGACCATGGTACCGATGATAAAGAAAGCCGCCGGTGGCATCACCATAAGTGTCCACTTAGTAAATTCAAAGGGCAAAGCCAAGCCAAACACTGTTCCAAAGCCTAAGATTTCTCGAATCGTGGCAATGAATAAAAGAACAATGGTGTAACCTGCACCGGCAAAAAGTCCATCCAACAGAGAAACAACCGGTGGGTTTTTTGCGGCGTAGGATTCTAGGCGTCCCATAATAATACAGTTGGTAATAATGAGACCAACATAGGGTCCCAATTGCTTTGACACATCCGGCAGGAAGGCCTGCAGGAAGATATTAATAATAATGACATAGAACGAGATAATGAATACCTGAATGATCATGCGGATTCGTCCTGGTATATAGTTTCTGATTGCTGAAACGGTTAAACTTGACAAAGCCGTTGCAAACATAACACCAAGACCCATAACTAAAGCATTCTGCATTCGGTTGGTGACGGCGAGAGCAGAGCAAATTCCAAGGATTTGGCGCAATACTTGGTTGTCTGTCCATATATTACGAATTGCGACTTGTTTTGGGGTTTCTGTAGCCATTACTGCACCTCCCACTTAGAAATAACATTATTTTTTAGTTCCGATAAAACTTTGGTTACGGCTGTCGATGACTGAGTGGCACCGGACACGGCGTCAACTTGTTTATCTCCAACAGTTCCATAGCTGAAATTTCCTTCTGGCACGGGAACACCTCGCCACTGTTCTTTAAAAGGATCTTCATCAATCCGTCCACCAAGACCTGGTGTTTCGTTTTGCTCTGTAAAGGTTAATCCTTTAATTTCTGATAGATCTTCAGTTACTGCTAGGTAACCTTTAATAGTTCCCCAAAGGGCTGGTCCAGAGAAAGGAAAGGCATAGCCTTTAATCGCTCCTGATTCGTCGACTTGCTTAAAAGCTTCAATCTCTTCGCCATCAACTGTTCTGGTTTCAGGCTCAATGAATTTTTCATAAGTTTGATTTACTTCTTCATCGGAACTGCCGTGTTCAATATCAAAGGCATACAGCAGAGATTTTTGTCGAGCAATTTCTTGATTTAATTCAATCCTAGGTGTCATGGAAGCCTGTGCAGTGGCCAAAATAGCTGTAAATACACTAGCTACAATGATCATGAAAATAACTGTATATTGATAGCTTCTTTTCATTAGATTGCCTCCTTCTGTTCTGCTGCAAGGGCGGCTTTTTTAGCCTTTTGCTTTGCTTCCCAGTTTTTAACATTCATGTTAATCAGTGGTGCAAATGAGTTACCAATCAAAATTGCAAACATCATTCCTTCTGTAAATAGTGAGAAGGTCCGAATGACAATGGTTATAAAGCCAATTAGTATCCCATAGATAATCTTGCCCGGATCTTTCATTGGAGCAGATACAGGATCGGTCGCCATAAATACAGTACCAAACAAGAATCCACCGGATAATAAAGTAAACAATGGGTTCACATTCGTTGCACCGAGCATATTAAAGAATAAAGAGAAGACCAGCCCAGATGCTGTAACGGATGCCATAATTTTCCAAGAAGCGGTCTTGGTATAAATTAAGTAAGCGCCAGCTAGAATAATCAGAATGGCTGAGGTTTCTCCCATGGATCCTGAAATGTTACCAATTAATAGGTTTAATGGACTGGCAGCAATGCCATTCACATTCATATTAATCATTGGAGTAACTTCTGTGGCCATATCTACAGCGCCTGACCATTTCAGAAGTCCGCCAGGGAAGCCACCGAAAGGTTTCTGCCATTGCATGGTCATTTGAGCAGGGAAACTAACATACACAAAAGCACGACCAACTAAAGCTGGGTTAAATACGTTTTTAGCAAAGCCACCAAAAATAGCTTTTCCAAAAATAATTCCAAATAGTGTGCCCACAACAACGATCCAAATTGGAACAGTGGGTGGTAACGTCAGCGTAAATAGTCCAGCTGTAACAAAAGCTGCCTCTGTAACCTTCGCCTTATCTCCACTAATCATTCGCAGGATGAATAATTCACCAGCAAATGCTGTAACTAAAGATACGGCTAAGACCAGAAGAACTCTCCAGCCAAACAAGTAAATAGAAAATAGATAGATTGGAAGCAGACTCCAAAGAACTGTCCTCATCATTTTCTGTTTCATAAAGTACTTTGTTATTTGCATAATAAGACCTCACAGTAAATATTTTAACACTTCTAATTATACCCTTTGCTCGATTCTATTTCAGTCTTTTTTGAAATTTAATCACTAATTCCAAGAATAATCGTTCCAAACTTAATTTTTCACCACTGAATTTCCTAAAAAAAAGCAGGATCCCCAAAAGGATCCTGCTTTTTTTTAGACTTTATTGATTGCGTCCATTTTTCAAATCATCCAAATTTCGAGGGTCGGATCCCCCCTCAATTTTCGGTGCTTTTTGAGCATAAGCATCATTTTGATTAAAATTTCCATCATAAGTTCCAGAAAAATCAACCCGAGGAGCTTGACGCTCAGATTCAGTGATTTCAAAGAATCGTTCCTGACGGAACCCAAACATGTTTGCAATGATATTGGAAGGGAACACTTCAATCTTCGTATTGTATTTCTGAACCGTATCATTGTAGAACTGTCTGGAGTAACGGATTTTCTCTTCTGCGTCCTTTAATTCTGACATTAGTTGTTGGAAATTGGCATTAGCTTTAAGTTCCGGATAGTTTTCCACCAGAAGCATCATACGATTTAATGCTGATGTCATCTGATTGTTAGCTTCCATGGATTCATCTGGAGTTCCAGCATTCATAACAGCAGATCTTGCCTGAATAACAGCTTCAAGAGTTCCTCTTTCATGTCCCGCTGCTCCTTTAACCGTTTCAACTAGTCCAGGAATTAGATCCGCACGATTTTTCATCTGAACATCCATCTGTGCGTAAGCATTACGCACCGTGTTGCGTAATTTAACTAAACCATTGTACATAGAGACCAGAATGAGAGCTAGTAGTATAATTACAATTAACAGCACCCAAAATAATGTAGGCATATTGTTTCTCCTTTTATTTTAATTCTTATTTTTATTCTTATTTTAAAATTTAATTTTTTATAACAATTTTTAATACATAATGTGTTCTATTATATGTTTTACTAATTTAAATTTCTTTCTCGTTTTAAGATGGTCAGCAGATGAGCTTTAAATACTTATCCGCTCTTTTCAGAAAATAATTTCCACCTTATAAGGTTTGGTAGCCTTAGAATGCGCCACCTCCACCTCCACCTCCGCCGCCGCCAGAGGAACCACCTGAGAATCCACCGCCGCCGCCCATGGACGAGGAACGTCTTGACGATGCCACGGCTTCTGCTTTTTGAATCGTTTGAGTGGCTGTTGACATTGCTTGGTTAAGAGTTCGGTCCATCTGTGCAAATCCCCTACCAGAGTAAAAGCTAGGATAGAACGTTCTAGTAAAGGTGGGGTCATTTAATTCTTGGGGAGAGTAGGCCTTTGGTAATTGTTCAATGACTTCTTTAGCAATTCCCAAGGATGTAGCATAAACTAGGTAGTGGTTCCAGATCGTTAAGGCTGGAATTTCAGCCTTGTCCATATTAGAGAAGGTCTCAAGAAAGCGCTTAAAAGCTTTCCACATGGCCACTTGATTCGAACCATACTGCGTTAGTTTACGTTTAACAGCCATAGCACCTGTTGTACTAAGCATAATCACTCCAGCGATCCCTGGCACCAATCCCATCATGTTGTTGAAATAAACGACAACCAAAACTGCGATAGCAATTAATACAAAGCCTAAAAGATAAAATATTCCACTGCCTTTAGTCTTATTAGCTTCTCGGAAATTAAGGCTTTCACCCATTCCTGCAATATAACTCTTAAATTGATCGTAATCTCGGTTGAACTGCCGAGCATTACTTTCCTTTTTCAAGGTCGCCTCAAGGTCGTCCATAACCAAGCTCGATCCATCACCTAAATCGTTAATGAACCAATCAAATAAAAACTGCTCATGATTGGTTAGTTTTTTCAGCTCTTCAGCTTGTGGTCTTCTTGATACCAGACGATAGTCTGTTTCTGTCTTATTTCCAAAAAGTGAACGTTTTTCCTTTTCATAGGGTTCAATGGCTATCATTCCTTTTCTTGATAAATCCATTAAGGTTGCCATGATATCCTTTGATTCAATGGTTCCATTTTCTAACAGGTAGGTCATGACAGCAGGAGTGTAATCTCCCGGAAGTTCTCTATAGTAATCACCTTGGAACTCTGGCTTTCTTTCACGACCATATTTTCTGATCACAAAGCCCGCTCCACCTAAACCTACAGCACCTAGAATCCAAAGAAAGGGATTCATTTTTTTATTTCTTGCTTGACGAGCTATTTCAGCTTGGCGCTCAGCTTCTTGCTGTTTACGGTATTCTTCTACCCGTTTTTTTGCTTCTTCACGCTCTATGTTGGCTTGTTCTGCCAATTCAGTTTCTCGTTCTAATATAGTAGGGAGCTCAGTACGTGGGATGATTTTTTGAGAGTCTGGCACCAAGTCCAAGGGGAAAATCACTAAATTTTCTACCATGGTGCCTGGTTCCACCACTTCAACCTGAACATTAAAGGTCTGTGCGTCCAAAATCTCATTGAACCCGGTAAGATCCCCGTGGGAGTAAATCCTAAGATCGGACTTCTCTGCTCCCTCAGGTATCTTGATGGTCATCTTAACATCTCTGAGATACACTTCCCAGTTTCTATCAATCATCTTCCAGTTGAATGTTGCAATATCATTAAATTTAGTCACTGCATTGGTTAATGTATAGCTAAAACGAAATGTTTTACTATCATGACTTGTTTTCTCAAACACTTTTAATCGATAAACCTTTGACTGTTGAGTCTCATAAAACTCGAATAGCCCATCCTCGCCAGCACCTTCATCAGTCATGTAAATGGGTCTTTCCGCGCCATCCTCAAGAACAGCAACACTCACATAATCAAGGTCCACTTGGTTTGCTGGTGTATTGGGAATATCCTCACCTAAGTTGGTGTCGATATCACGAAATATACCATTGGCATCAAAAGAAAAATCATAGGTGATATCTTCTGTTACTTTTACATCCCCATTGGGCTGTACTTCATAAACTGCATGATACCGACTTACCTCAAATTCATTGGCCATGGCCTCTTGTACTGGAATCACTGCCAAGAAAACAGCTACCAGAAGCAAGAGAACTATATTTTTTATTTTAAATTTTTCAATCATCTTTCCTTCATCACCACCCTTTAGAGTTAAAGCACTAAAATCCCTTAGTGCTTTAAATGTTTAGTTTAATCTTATTATACACCCCCCAGACTTACAATGGACTGGTTAAATGTTTACATTATATACATTTAAATATGGGACTTCAGAGAACAACTAAGACTTTATTAGGAAAAACGGAGTCTGATACATCTGTTTTTTTTACCAAAAACAAATATTGTTAAAATATCCTTTACATTCTATCGGTTTTTTAGCTAGTTTCTTATGGTACTATTAGTTTAAAGATATCTGATGATTAAAAAATCATTGGGAAGGAGGTCCTCAATGTATAACGATTGCACCGATAACAACGACATGAACCTAAAGGATCGTTTAGACAAGCAAGCATTGCAGAATGACCCCAACGAAACGCCTGATCCCGACAAACCGGACAGTCAAACACCTGGTGTTGAACATCTACCGCCAGGAAACGGCTATCAAGTGGAGCATCTGCCCACTGAAATCATCAAGCCAGAGATTCAACCTTTGAAAGACTCCATTCCCGATCTTGTAAAAGAAAAGAAATTAGAAGATCTCAAAATGGAAGAACCGGAACCTTCGTTAGAAGATCCCCTACCTTCACCAGAGGATGAGTTCTATGATTTCGATAAAGATATCTATGGCGATGAGACTTCGTTAAAGTCTGATCTTTAATCTTTTCCTCCTCTAAAATAGCGTGCAGCAGAGCTGGTCTCTGCTGCATTGCTTATTTTACAAATGAAATATAAGAGATTTTAGTTCTCACGTTTCAGTTCTCACGTTTTAATTCCCACACTAGTATATTGTTAACACTTCAGATTTATTGGACTCCCGATTTTTCCATCACATTGATTGCAGCTCAAAACTAAGTTAACTGTGTCCTATTAGGCAGGCAATAGAAAACGAAGTAACCATTATTCATATAGAAATTTACAGAACCTATCCAATAGTATTTAAAAGTTTTACTTTTTTTTATCCCTTATTTGGTTTATACTGGAAATGTTTGATTTTTTTATCAGTAATTAGTAATTTAGTCGATTAGCACTTTAGAAATCGGGAGGTTTCCCATGGAAGATATTAGAAAAGAAATAGAAAAAAGACGAACTTTCGCCATCATCTCTCACCCTGATGCTGGAAAAACTACACTAACAGAAAAGCTATTGCTTTATGGGGGTGCCATTCGGGAAGCTGGATCCGTTAAAGCCAGGAAAGCAGCGCACCATGCCACCAGTGACTGGATGGAAATTGAAAAACAAAGAGGTATTTCTGTTACTTCATCTGTTATGCAATTCAACTATGATGGGTTTTGCATCAATATTCTTGATACCCCCGGTCACCAAGACTTCTCAGAAGATACCTACCGAACCTTGATGGCGGCAGACTCAGCGGTCATGGTTATTGATGGAGCTCGAGGTGTTGAAGAGCAAACTAAAAAACTATTTGAAGTTTGTTCGCTACGAGGCATCCCCATCTTTACTTTTGTTAATAAGATGGACCGAGATGCCCGTGACCCCTTTGAACTAATGCAGGAAATTGAAGATGTCTTAGATATCCGTACCTATCCTATGAACTGGCCCCTTGGATCAGGCAAAGAATTCTCAGGCGTTTATGAACGGGAAAATGATCGCGTCCTCTTATTCTCAGGCGGAAAGCATGGGTCAAAAGAAGCCGAAACAGAAATCGTTGATCTCAAAGAGCCAGACCAAGTCTCACATATTAACCCCCAGCAATATGAAAAACTACAAGAAGACATTGAACTTCTTGATATTGCTGGTGATGATTTTGACTTGAATGCCGTTTCAAAGGGAGAATTATCCCCAGTATTTTTCGGTTCTGCTTTAACGAACTTCGGTGTCGAGCCTTTCCTGGAACACTTTTTGGAGTTAACTCGTTCCCCTCTCCCTCGACATTCCGACCAAGGTGAAATCAATCCCTTTGACCCATTTTTTTCTGCCTTTGTATTTAAAATACAAGCCAATATGAACCCAGCCCACCGCGACCGTATCGCATTTATGCGTATCGTCTCAGGCAAGTTTGAGCGAGGCATGGAAACATTCCACATGAATGGAAAAGGCAAAATTAAGTTGGCCCAGCCTCAACAATTTCTAGCTCAGGATCGAGAAATTGTCGAAACAGCCTATGCGGGTGATATTATCGGTGTCTTTGATCCCGGCATTTTCTCCATTGGAGATACTCTTTGTCCAGCGGATCAAAAATTTAACTTTGACCCCATTCCTTCCTTTGCCCCCGAGCATTACGCTCGTATCCGCCCAATGGATACCATGCGTCGCAAGCAGTTTGTAAAAGGAATCAATCAAGTCGCTCAAGAAGGCGCCATTCAGGTTTACAAAGAAGATTATGCTGGTATGGAAGAGATCATCGCCGGTGTAGTTGGCGTTCTTCAGTTTGAAGTTCTAGAATATCGACTTAAAAATGAATATGGAGTTGAAATTCGCTTAGAGCAACTTTCCTACCGCCATGTTCGTTGGATTGAACATTGGGACAAAGATCTCGACTCCCTTTCTCTTTCCTCTGACTCCAAACGTTTGGTAGATTCCAAAGGCCGCAACGTGATTCTATTCTCCAATGATTGGGGGGTAGCTTGGGCATTGGATCACAATAAAGGTTTAGTCCTGTCTGCTATTGGAAGTTAATCTTCTTTAATAAGGCTTTAACTGCTTTTGAAGTGCTAAAAACCGAAACTTACAGCACCACCAAGTATTACAGTGCCATTAATTTGGAGAAAGCAGAAATCCAATTCTCATCCTAACGAAAAAAATCCGGAGCACTCATTTGCCCCGGATTTTTTTTCGTTATTAATATTCATAGCTGGCTTTCTCTTTGTACTCATCAGCCAGGCCTTTTTTATCTCTTGTGCATCTCTTGTGCATCTCTCATGCCTTACTTGCTGCTAAGCTTACTCACTTAAATACTATTAGCGATCAATGGACCTAGCTTTTTTCATGAGACGTTGGTTTTCTAAATGTTGTTCCACTACAAATTGATTGAAATCATTGTTAACCGCTTGCATCCGCATCCGATTCAATGCCCACAACTCTTTCGATTCTGTCTCCTCATCCAAGATATAAGCTGAAGATTCTTCATGGTTATCAAAACTAGTTTTCTTTAGAGGGTTATTACCACCTAACATGTCAAACATGGGTTTAGTGGCTTGACCTTTTTCACGAACCCTAGCTGTTCTTGATGTGCTTGATTGCATGCTCGTATTTCTTTCCTTTGCTTCATTCATCCGTCGTCTCAGCTCAGTTAGATTATCACGATGAAGGTCAAAGCGATCATCCTCACCAGAGCTTTGATCATGATACTGGTTTGCAGTCTTTTTATAGCTCACTTTCTTGTTGTAGTCAGCCCGTTCTCCTGCTTTGATTCCCTTTCCAACTAAGCTGGCAAAAGCACCAAACATTATAAAAATCAATAATGGTAAAATACCCAAACAACTACACCTCCCTAGAAGTCTTTAAACCTCTTACTATAAACTTTCAATTTTATTATCGAAATATGCTTATTCATGATGTCCATTTTGTTCCAATGTTTTTTCTAATATCATTCTAATATTTCTTAACCTTAACTTTCATTATACACTCACTAGATTAAAACATTCTAAGGATTCAACTACAAGTTGCTAGAATATTAACTTTTCCAGTGAAAAAGCAGGAGAAAGAAACATCTTTCCCCTGCTTTCCTATTGATTTGAAGATTTTTTAAAAGATCTTCTATTTTCAATTTTTCTCTTTTAGATTGCAGACTTTTTATTGGTAACCCATAATCCGTGAAGATTACAATATTCTCTTACCTTTTCAACTTCATCCATGGAAACATCGAATAAAGCTTCTGGTGCTTCGCCTGGTTTTAGGTTTTGACGAATAATTTGACCATTTGTTTTGAATAATTCAATGGTTGAGATATAGTGTTCGTCAATCATAGGGTGAGCAACCGACCCAACTTTAACTAAGACTCCACCTTCAGCTTCTTCAATTACAGGAACGTGTTTTTCAAGCGCTGCGTCAACGGTGTTTTCTTTTAGATTAACCATTTCTTCACCACAGCAAATTAGAGCGCCATCTCCCTCAAATAGACCCTCAACCACGTTTCCACAGATATTGCATTTGTAAACTTCATTTAATCTTACAGACATACATTTCCCTCCTATATTATGTTTGATTAGTTATATTTCTATTATAACGCTAAATGCCATAAAAGACTTTGAATACCTCGTAAACAAATTTGTGGTCGTCGACGCCACCCATTTCTCGAATGGAGTGCATGCCCAATACGGCATTTCCGATATCAACGGAAGGGATGGGTAACATGGTCGAGGATATTGGTCCAATAGTTGACCCACCCGACTTGTCTGAACGATTCACAAAAATCTGATACGGAACCTTCGCTTTTTCACATAGGTTTATGAAAACAGCTGTGGAATGAGCGTCCGAGGTATAGCTTTGGTTGGCAGCAACCTTAATCACAGGCCCGCCGTTCATGCGGGGACGATTGGTTGGATCAGCAAATTCTGGAAAGTTTGGGTGTACAGCATGAGCTAGGTCCGCTGAAATCATAAAGGACTTTTCTAAGGACTCTAAATATTGATCACGATTTCCACCTAAGGCATAGACTAACCGTTCCATAAAGTTTGCTAGGGTTGGGGAACCTGCACCTTGCTTGGTTTTGGATCCTACTTCTTCGTTATCGTAAACTGCAGCCACGCGAATCCCAGAACCTTCCGTTTCAATGAGAGCCTTTAAAGACGCATGGGCCATGGATAAGTTATCCATCCGCTTGGATGAAATAAACTCCTCATTTAAGCCGACCAACTCTCCTTTAGCTGTTTCATACAAGTAAAGTTCATAGTCTAAAATATCTGCCGCGTCCACTCCCAGTTTTTGAGCCACCAACTGATGGAAAATGCGTTCCTTTGACTCCGTTTCTTCCAAGGCAATTACTGGCAAGACTTGGGTCTGGCGATTAAGCTCAATTCCCTTATTTACCTCGCGGTTCATGTGAATGGCTGGGTTTGGAATATAAAGAATTGGTTTTTCCAAATCCACCATCTTTATTATGGGTTCCATTACATGATCGGATTTTAACGCCACTCGTCCCGCCACTGATAAGGGGCGATCAAACCAGGTGTTTAGGATTGGTCCACCATACACTTCTGTGTTTAGTTTAACAAAGCCTTCTGAGCGCATTTCACTGTTGGGTTTGATTCGAAAGGACGGGGAGTCGGAATGAGAACCAATGAGGCGGAAGCCATTTTTAAAGGTTTCTTTGCCAAGGTCTGCTGCAAAAATGGATGAATCATTTTTTATATAATAGACTTTGTCGCCTTCCTTTAAAGACCACTGTTCACTTCCTTTTAATTCACGGTAACCTGCCTCTTTTAGCTGTTCCTTAATAATCTCCACTGCCTGATAGGCTGTGGAACTCTGGTGCAAAAACTCAATAAGATCTTGAGCCAATTCTTTACTAGTCAAATTTTATTCCTCCTGGTCGGATTGTTATTTGCAGGTGTTATCACCTGTCTTTTTCGCATACTTTTAGTATAACAAAGATTCACCCCCTCTAGAGGGTGAATCCTTGTTAGAGCGTAAACTTTTCTTTAATTCTTTTCTTCAATCAGAGCCGACCATTAATTGATATGGTATAGTTTAGTAATTACTAAAACAAAAGAGAAGTGTCCATTTGGCAACTACACATAAACATCATTTTAAATAGATTTTTTAGGAGAACCCATGACAAATTTTTTAATCCGCCATTTTGTAAAAAGCACTGACCTTCAAGACCCCCTTGTTCGCGACCGCTATGGTTACCTGGGCGCGACAGTAGGTGTCTTGGTTAACTTACTCTTGTTTGTATTAAAGTTAACCGTGGGTCTCTTGATTAACTCCATCTCGGTCACAGCAGATGCCTTTAACAATCTCTCTGATATGGCTTCTTCAGTGGTTACCATCCTCGGTTTTAAATTGGCCAGTTTACCGGCGGACGAAGACCATCCCTATGGACACGGACGCCTGGAATATTTTTCTGGTCTTATTGTATCTGTACTAGTAATGTATGTTGGCATTCAGTTTTTTGCCACCTCCATCAAACGAATCATTAATCCATCCCCCCTCGAATTCCAGTGGGTGCCTATCATTCTATTGATGATCTCAATCCTAGCAAAAGTTTGGATTTCTATCTTTAACCAAAAAATCGGCGATAAAATCAACTCATCAGCTTTGAAAGCTTCCGCTTTAGACGCTCGTGGCGATGTCCTGATTTCCTCTACTGTTATTGTCGGCTTATTATTTTCTCACTTTACAGCCATTGAAATTGATGGTTATGTGGGCTTGTTTGTAGCTATCATGATTATAAAAACTGCCTTTGATCTCATTAAAGAAACCATTCACCCTTTATTAGGGGCTCCTGTATCCGAGGAACTGATCATCCAGATGGATGACATTCTCTTAAGTCATCCAGAAGTTTTTGGTATCCACGACACTGTTACTCATAACTATGGACCGAACACTACTTTCGCCAGTACCCATGTTGAAGTCCGCGACGATATTTCCCTTATCGAAATCCATGACATCATTGATGAACTGGAAATCCGCGTAAAAGAAGAGCTAGGCATTGAACTGGTTATCCACATGGATCCCGTTCACATGTCGGATGAGAAAATGGTGGTCATGGTGCAGCATCTTCGCGAAGAGCTTCTTAAAGTAGATGGTGTCCACTCCCTCCATGATTTACGTTTGCGAGATGATAGCACTCGCTTTATTGCAGACCTGGTGGCTTCCTCCGATGCCAATGAGGAACGAGTTATTGCAGATGCTGAGCGTATCATTCGTCAGCATAAACTCATTCCTCAGTTAAATTTTGAGTTCAGCAATATTATGCGTCATGAGAAAGTGAAGGTTAGAAATGAAAACAATGAAACAAACCTATAAACTCAGCCATCCTTTCGAGGTATCTTTAGGAAGTTATGGCGGCAATCAAATGTGGTTTAAAAACAAATATATGTTAAAAACCGGCTGTGGCCCGGTTGCTCTAACCAACCTTTACGCCTGGTTTAAGGGATTGTCTTTATCAAGAGATGACTTTGAAGGTCTCCAAAACCTTACTTCAAAATACCTAAAAGGTCCCGTTGTTATGCCCCAGCAGTTTATCTTGGGAGCTCGCCGTCTCTTCCGCCAAGAGAGCTATCAATTAAATCCCATTCATTTAACTCTTTTACAAACCAACCCAAAAACTTGGAATCAAGGCTTAGCCTTTATAGCCACTTCTTTAGAGTCCGATAATCCCGTGGCTCTTTTAATCGGACCCAATCGCCCAAAGGCTAGCTACCATCGAGATTTTAGTAATCATTGGGTATTAATTACCGCTATGACACTGTCTAAGGATAAAGATGAAGTTCGCCTCACTGTCAGCTCTTGGGGAGCCGTCTATCACTTGGATTTAAAAGCTCTCCTTGATTCAAAATTTTTCCTTTCCCTCGTTTCTCTCCGCATCAAAAAAAGCTCAACCAAGGAGCCATCAATTGCCTTGGATTAGCATTGGTTGCGCGCTTTAAATCCATTGATTTTAAAAATTAATTTATGGACTAGAATTCAAAAACACCTCCCACCTTTTGAGCAAAAGACTCAAGTTAGGTCAGGAGGTGTTTTTAATAATATTCTGCATTACATTCTGCTTTGTTTTATCTAAGAATATTCAAAATCAACCAAAACTTTGGCCTCTCGTGCTAACTAAGCCCTAAGGAGACCCAAATCCAGGTTTTTCGATTTTTCTAGGATTTTCTATAATCTTCTATAATCTTCTATATCGATCTTTTTTATCTAATCCACCATCTTTTAAAGCTTCTTCTATTTTATGGAGTAGCAACGCTTTATCTTCACTTAGGGTCCCTTTTAAAGCTAGGTAGTTAGATGCATGGTTGCTTCTAAAAACACAGTTTTCTAATTCCAACTTTTCAATTAGCATTTTAGTTTCCAAAAGAACTTCATTGGCAGTTAAAAGTTCAAACTTCCCATCCTGTACATCGGCATTCAGCTCTGTACCCCCTTCTAATAATAGGGTTAAGAGTCCAACATAATTTGGGTTGATTTGATTTAACACCTGAGCCGATTCTATAGCATGGATTTTTGAATCAGCTTTTCCACCAATTCCTGATATTAAAGTGATTGAAAGCTCGATGCCAGAATCCACAACCCTTTGGCCTGCCTCCACCATATCTTTAGCGTTTACGCCCTTCTTAATATTCGTCAACACCTTGTCACTTCCAGATTCTAAGCCAAGATAAACAATTCCTAAGCCCAAGCTTTTTAGCTTTAATAACTCTTCTTTCGATTTTAATAAAACGGATCTAGGTGAACCATATACTCCAACTCTCTCACACTCTGGAAAAATCTCTTTTATAGCTTCTAGTATTTTTACCAGTTTATCCATTTTAATAATCAAAGCATCTCCATCTGCTAAAAACACTCGTTTGACATGATGATACCTTTTTCTTTCCGACTTAAAATCAGCAATAATCTCTTCTAAACTTCTTATTCTAAACTCATCATCTTTATACATGGAACAAAATGTACACTTATTATGAGAACATCCAATAGTTACTTGGACTATTAAACTATACGCCTCACTTGGTGGCCTATAGAGCGCTCCTTCATATCTCATATATTTCTTCCCCCTTTAAATCTGAATCGGATTCTTCAGCCTGCTTAAATAAACTCATAGCTTGATTTTACCATGGACCTACAGCAATATCGCTAAAACAAAAATTTTAACGACTCTAGCTTATATCCATTCCTCTATGGTCATTAGACTTGCCAAAACTAGCAGACAAAACAAGAATCCAAAAATCAGTGTCTACCAGAATTTAACGATTTTTATGTTGGGATTCCTTTAAACAAGAAAACCTCTTGAACCATTGTCAATCAATGGCTCAAGAGGTTTAAAGCTTAAACTAGCTACAAAATCAGGTATATGCTTTCATTTCTTGTCACGTAAAAATGATCGATTTTATAATTTTATTATTTTATAATTGAACCGTAGCTAAAAATCTTCTTAGGCTGTGGTTTCAATTACATGGAGGCGATGGAGCGCCCGAGTACTCATTATGTACTTCACTAAGTCCGGCTTTTCTCGATCTCTGTGGGTATCTACCATAATTACGCCATCAAACTCCAAGCCCTTTGCTAAGAAAGCGGATAAAAGTAATGTGTTGGTTGAATAGATTCCGTCCTGAGTTCGAATGAATTTATAATAAATCTCATCCTTTAATAAGTTGTTCAAGTCTTGAGCGGTATCTAAGTTTCTTGTAATAATAGCAATGGATTCCACTCCATCCTTCTTCATCTGCTCATACCGCTCTTTAATTAAAACTGCAGCTGTCTTTAAGTTTTTTGTTTCTTCCACTTCTACTGGATCACCACTTCGTAAGGATTCAGCGCTAGTTCCTTTTAAGAATCCATCAGCATACTTCACAATTTCATCCGTTGAACGGTAACTTTTATTTAGTTGGAAGGTGGTCACATCGTTATAGATTTCTTCTAATTGAAGGAAACCCGCTTCATCCCACTGAATGAGGCGCTGATTCAAGTCGCCGACTATCGTCGCATTATGGCATTTTGTGATATCTTTTAATACTTTGAAATGGTTAAGGGACAAGTCTTGTGCTTCGTCAATTACTAGATAGCGAACTTCAAAGCCCAACTTAATTCCTTCCAATCGGTTTTTTAAGTACAACATGGGGACCAAATCCTCATGAGTTAAGATTCGCATGGTGTTTTGTGCCATATAAAGACGTCGGATGTTTCCTTTACCTAAATAGGTAATTTGCTCTCTAAATTCCATGACTTGGCGAACCAAATTACGAATTTCTTCCCACCTTGAAATGCTCGTATCTTCATTCAAGACTTCCCCAGCACTAATCCTATTTTCAAGGTCTTGATACTTTTTATTGATGTCATAGAGTTTTTCATTTCGCGCATTTCGCAGTCGATTTATAATCACACGCTTAATCCGCATGGCTCTTGGCATCAAGGGCATGTAAGCAAAGTCCTTGGTCATGGACTGTTCCATTTCTTGTTTGCTCATAATTGTTTGGCCCAAAAACTCTAGATCCCTGGCCTTGTAAAGGCTGGTTTCAAGGTTTTTCACGACTTGATCCATACGCTCTAAACACTTTGCAGAGCGCTTATATTGAGCATCTTGGAAGAGTTCTTGGTCACCTGTTGAAATGGCTTCTATAAAATCTTCCTGAGGAAGTAAATCTAAATGCGGTTCATCCAAGAGGTCCATAATAAAGTCAACCAAAGTGTTTTGGCGAACGGAAGTTTCTCCTAAGGTTGGCAGAACTTGGGAAATATATTCCATAAATATATTATTTGGCCCTAAAATCAAAACCTTATCTTCTAGTTTTTTCCGGTAGTTATAAAGTAACCACGCCACTCGGTGCAGGGCAATGGTTGTTTTACCTGACCCCGCCACACCATTAACCACAGCAACGCCCTCTGGACGATGACGAATGATTTCATCCTGCTCATGTTGAATGGTCATGATGATATCTTTTAGTTTCTCACCCGCATTGGATGATAAAACATACTGGAGAATTTCATCGCGAATTTCTACTTCAGAGTCAAACATCCCTAGCAGTTTGGATGCTTTAATGATAAATTGGCGGCGAGCTAATATATCAGCCTTATTTTCTCCTGCTGGAGACTCATAAATGACTTGGCCCAAACCACCATGATAAAACAGTGTAGCAATAGGTGCACGCCAGTCAATAATAATCGGCTCATAGAGCTTTTCATCAATATATCCGAATTTTCCAACGTAAATTTCTTCTTCGCCCTCACCTTCGGAAAAAGTAATTTTTCCGAAGTAAGGTGAATCCATTAAGTCCTGCATTTCATTAATACGACGCAGAACTGATTTATAACTTTCTTCTCTGGCAAACATTTCATGATCAAATGCATCCAGTGGTTTGTCTTCATCGAATTTATTTTCTTCAATCATCTGTTTTCGATAGTCAACCAGATGTTCTGTTAGATTTTTCTTTTGACCGGCTAAATCCATAATCGTTTGGCTCAAGCGATTAATAACATTTTCTAAATGTTGAACTTCTGCCTGAACCTCCGGCCTTGTTAAATCTAGCTCTAAATTTGTTTTTGACAAAATATTATCCTCCCCGGATGGGGCTTATTCCCCTGTCGTATGATTCTAAATGTCGTGTGGTGTATCCACATCCGGTGCCGATAGGACTGAATCTTTTTCCTTTTCAAGGATCTCTTCAGTCGTTGTGTGGTCGGCCGCTATATTTTCCTTGTTTGATTGAATAAGGTGTGGTGTATCCACATCTGGTGCAGGAAGTTCGGCATCAGGTTCTTGATTGCGAATCCCTGGCGATGCTGGATGTTCAGTTTCTGTTTCTTCATGACTCATTAAAAAGTCGTCGCCTTTAAATTCTCTAATGATCTCTCCGAGCTGCGCTCCTGTAAGTGTTTCGATTTCTAAGAGCTTTTCAGATGCTGCCACCAACAAGTCCTTGTTTTCTTCTAAAATCTTTTTAGCCACTTGATGACATTCATTAATGATCTTCAACACTTCAATGTCTAGCTTGGTTTGTGTCTCGGCGCTTACATTGGAGACTGGACGTCCATCCAAGTAAGTACTACCTGAAGATTCAAGTCCCATCATGCCAAAGGTATCGCTCATACCGTACATGGTAACCATTTTTCGTGCCATGGCAGTTGCACGTTCAATATCATTGGATGCTCCTGTGGTTATGCTGCCGAATTCAACTTCCTCTGCTGCACGACCGCCGAGAAGAATTGAAATTTCTTGGAGAATTTCTTCTTTGCTCATTAAGTATTTATCTTCCATAGGTACCTGAAGAGTATAGCCTAGAGAACCCATGGTTCGAGGAATAATGGTAATCTTAACCACTGGATCCGTATTCTTTTGAAGAGCTGCCACCAATGCATGTCCCACTTCATGGAAGGAAACAATTCTTTTTTCTTTTGGCGACATAATTCGATCCTTTTTCTGTTGTCCGGCGATGACCACTTCAATGGCCTCCATTAAATCTTCTTGCTTAACAAACTGACGTCCGTTTTTAACGGCGCGTAAAGCTCCTTCATTGATGATGTTGGCAAGGTCTGCTCCAACAGCTCCTGGGGTGGACTGAGCCAATTCTTTCAGCTCTACATCATCGCCCATTTTAACGTCTTTGGAGTGAACCAATAAAATAGCCTCGCGACCTCTTAGGTCCGGTGCATCCACAATGATTCGCCGATCAAATCGGCCGGGTCTTAAGAGCGCTTTGTCTAGTACTTCAGGACGGTTGGTTGCCGCAAGAACAACGACCCCCTTTTGAGAATCAAACCCATCCATTTCGGCCAGTAATTGATTTAAAGTTTGTTCGCGTTCATCATTTCCACCAGGCATTCCACCGTTATCACGGCTCTTACCAATGGCATCAATCTCATCGATGAAAATAATACAGGGTGCTTTCGCTTCCGCTTCTTTAAAGATATCACGAACTCGAGCTGCTCCCATGCCGACAAACATTTCAACAAAGGCTGAACCCGATTGAGAAAAGAAAGGAACGTCAGCTTCTCCAGCTACTGCTTTTGCAAGTAAGGTTTTACCTGTTCCAGGAGGTCCCACTAAAAGGGCTCCCTTGGGAAGACGGGCTCCAATGGCTGCATACTTTTGTGGATTATGAAGGAAATCAACAATTTCTGTCAACGATTCTTTGGCCTCTTCTTGAGCAGCTACATCTTTAAAGCTAACGCCAGTGTTTTGCTCATATAACTTGGCTGTGCTCTTGCCCATACCCATAATGCCTCCACCCTTGGAGCTCATGGATCGAGAGAACATTCGGATTATCATGACAAAGAAGAACACCATAAAAAGTAAAGGAACAATATTTAAAAATACGGTTAAAAAATCAGTGCTGGCTACAAGTTTTGTGGGCACGTTCTGTTCAGAAGCTTCCCGTACAACGTCAGCGGCCAACTCACTAGAAATTTTTGTTTTATAGAAAGTATCGCCTGATTTTAATTGGTAGATGATTTCACTACTACCCGTATCATAATCCAAGGCCTTTACTTCTTGTTTCGATAAGGCTGAGGTGAGATCCGTATACCCAGCTGCCACGGATTGAGGGGCACCTAAATTCTTCATGCTATACCACATAGCTACCATACTAACGAGTAGGATAATCAGCACAATAATACTTCTAGCATCAGGTTTTTGCGGTTTAGGCGGCTCAGGCCGCCCTGGTTTTCTGTTTTTATTATTTTCTTTCATTTCATCCTCCCTATCGGGTCGTAATCTTTATAATTTTGACAAAGCCAAAATAGCTTCTGCGTAAATTTTTGTCCATAATAGTAAATCTTCAATAAAGATATACTCATCGGCAATATGTGCCACTTCATCTCTGCCTGGTAGACCCGGTCCAAATGCCACGATATTATCCATCGCTTTTGCATAGGTTCCCCCACCAATTGCAACAGGTTTTGCCTTTTGATCACCTGTAACACTGCGATACACATCCATTAATGATTGAATCATTGGAAGATCTTCTGGATAGTATAAGGGAGGTGTAAATTCGCCAAAGGCAACATCCCACCCCTTAGGTGCAAACTTAAGTTTTAGCGGGCCTTCGACATCTTGATTGGAATAAGTCACCGGGATTCTAATATCAAGTGTCAGCTTTAACACTCCATCCTCAAACCTCATTAATCCAAGGTTACAGGTTAACTCACCCGATGGCTCATCGGTAAAGCCAATGCCTAAATGTTTGCCATTAAGATCTTGGAAAGTCTCAAGGAGAAAGTCCATCTCTTTTGCCAATCTTCGATCCAATTGTTTAATATGTTTAAACAGTTTAATAATTGCATTTTCCCCAAGCTCTGGTGTCGAGCCGTGGGCTGAAAGACCTTTTAGCACTACATTTTTGATTTCATCATCCACTTGATAGGTTAAGGTGGCCTTATCTGGCACCATATTGGGGGCACTGCCTCCAGCCAACTCCTTAATCGTAATTTCCGATGGTTTTATTTTTTTAGAAATGTCTACTCGAAGAATACCTTTTTCTGCAAAGATCACAGGAAAAGATGCATCTGGTGTAAAACCAGCTTTCGGTTGTGGATTTTCTTTCAAATAATTTTCAATATCTGGTCCCCCAGTTTCTTCACAGGTTCCCATAATGACACGTACCGCTGAACCTAGATCAGCGCCTTCTTCCTTTAATGCTTTTAAAGCATAAAGTGCTGCAATCATCGGTCCTTTATCATCATTGGTTCCACGACCATAGATCTTGCCATCGGCAATTTCACCACCCAAGGGATCGAAAGTCCAGTCATTACCTACTGGCACAATATCTAGATGTCCCAAAACGGCAACATAGTCATCCTTTTCGCCTAAACTCGCTTCAGCGGCCCAGCCATCAACGTTTCGTGTGGAAAGTCCTAATTCAGATGCGATGGATAAGGCTTCATCTACCGCTGCTGCCACCGTTTCGCCACAAGGAGCACCGGGTTTTGGTTCCCCCTCCACGGAATTATGAGCAATTAGTCGTTTAATATCCCGAATCATGTCTTTCTCATAGCTGTCAATTCTATTGTGCAGGTTTATCATATTGTCCTTCCTTTGTGAATGCATTCAAGGTTCTAAACCTTGACCTTTAAAATCACTAGTGATTTTAAAGTGCATTAATTTATTATTTTCATTTTATTTAGTTTTATTATTAAATATTTGGACCATTCCTTTTGATCCAAAGGAATTTCTCCCTCATTGCAACTAGCAATTTAGAAGACAAGTCATCAAATCATTGTACAGGATGAATATTAAATTTTACTTAAGAATCCCAATCCTTGTCAAAGGCCAAATCCGAAATAAAGCTTTTCCCGTAATTTCCCGGCCTCGCACATAGGGATCCTGCCAATATCTGGCATCATTAGAGGCTTTTCGGTTGTCTCCTAAAAACAAATAACTATGCTCTGGAACCTTGAAATCTCTTGTTTTGCCACCAAAATGATGAACGTATTGTTCAGGTTCTAGTTTTCCATCCACCACAAGGCTTTGATCCTGCCATTGAATTCTTTCTCCAGGCAAGCCAATTAAGCGTTTGATCATCAAAAGATTACCATGACCTTTTTGCCGCTCAGTGGAACGAAAAACCACTAAATCACCGCGACGCAGGCCAGTCGGTTTGATTAATCGTCTCACTATAATGTGATCCCCAGGCTGGATGTTTGGTAACATAGAGCCCGTCGGTACTTTTACTTTAAAAAATAATTCTTTTAACCAGAATATAACTAGAATTCCTAAAAAAAATAGACTGGCTTTAAACGCAGTATGGTTTGAAATCATTTGTTAGGGCTCCTTTTAGTTACTGAATCTAAAAAAATCCTTCTCCTAAGTATATAACAAAATCAACTTTGATACAAAACGCTCTTAACTTAGGATCGCGTCATCCGCAAACCTAAAATCCAAATTCCAAATTCCAAATTCAGGATTTTAATTCAGGATCTTAAAACCAAAGGTTTTTTTGGTTTTAAACTTCTATTTTCTTAATTTTCATTGCAAACCTCATCTCCAGTTTCGATTTGTTATATACTGTAAAAAGAACTACTAACTACGCTATATAAGAGGTGTTATATGATTCATTTTAATCAAGTGACAAAAGTCTACAACGGGACGCACCTAGCGGTGGATCACCTATCTCTAGATGTAAGGCCAGGGGAAATCTTCGGATTTTTAGGTCCCAATGGCGCTGGAAAAACCACTACCATTAAAATTTTATTAGGAATTACTCCGCCAACTGAAGGACAGATCGAAGTAAGCGGTATTGATGTTTTAAAAGAGCCTCTAAAGGCCAAGCGTCAGTTTGGTTATGTTCCTGATAATCCTGATATTTATATCCGGCTTCGAGGCATTGAGTATCTCAACTTTATGGCCGATATCTATGATGTTCCCTCTGAACTTCGACAAACTCGGATTCAAGATATGGCCAAAGATTTCGAAATGACTTCTGCCTTAGGGGATAAAATTCAAAGCTATTCCCACGGAATGCGCCAAAAAATTGTACTTATGGGGGCTTTGATCCACGAGCCCAAAGCTTGGATTTTAGATGAACCTATGACTGGTTTAGACCCTAAGTCGTCCTTTCTCCTAAAGGAACGAATGCGCACCCATGCTGATGCCGGTAATACGGTCTTTTTCTCCACCCACGTTTTAGAGGTTGCCGAAAAAATTTGTGACCGGGTGGGCATTATTAACCATGGTAAATTGTTATACGTTGGGAATGTCAGTGATTTAAGAGACCAGTTGGGTGAAAATACAAGCCTTGAGCAAATGTTCTTGGAGTTGACGCGCAATGAATAAAACACTGATCCTATTTAAAACCATGTTTCGCTCGGAAAATCTTTTAGAAATCAAGTCTGAACAAAGCAGTCGATTGAAGGGAATTCTTAAAGTAGTCGGTATGCTGGCTATTCTTCTTTTGGCTGGAGCATCCTTCGCTCCAATTATTGTTGAGCTATACACTCCACTAGCCATAGTTGGTATGGAACCACTCCTTCTTAAATTGCTTTTATTTAGCGCTTCGTTTATCGTGTTGATTTTCGGTTTTTTCTATGTAATGAGTGTTTTTTATTACTCCAGTGACATTGAAAACTACCTATTTCTTCCCGTACTACCGGGTTCACTGGTACTAGCTAAATTCATGGTAGTATCCCTTTACCAGATTTTAAGCACCTTGGTCTTGTTTTTTCCTTCTTTTATAGCCTTTGGCTATATGGACCAGCAAAACTGGACTTATTATTTCAAAACACTATTAGCCTTAATTATTTTGCCCATTGTCCCTTTAACGATTATCGCTATCCTTTGTATTCTTCTGATGCGCTTTTCAAAGATTTTTCGAAATAAAGATCGTTTTACCCTCTTCTCATCCTTGATTGGTATCACCATCGCCATATCCATTTCCGCCCTCATGCAGAACCTTACAACGGGAATGAATAATGGCATACCAGCAATCCTTCAAGAGCAGGGAAAGGTGTTTAATATTCTATCAGCCGTCTTCCCCGCCGCTACTTTAATGCATAAGGCAATTTTTGGTGGAATCGCAAGTTTTATATTAAATACAACACTCAGTTTTTTGATTTGCGCCGTCTTTATCTTTATCTTCTACCAAGTCGGCAATCGTCTTTATATTGATGGTGCTAAAGGACTCAAGGAAACTGCTGCTAATCGGAAAACCCTGAGCCAACAAGAATTAAAGAGTTCCACTAGAAAGAAAAGTGCGGTTATAGCCATTGCTAGCAAAGAACTAAAGATGATACTTCGGACACCTGCTTATTTCTTAAACTGTGTTCTGGTAAGCTTTATTATGCCCTTATTCTTAATTCTGCCTCTTTTATTTGGTGGAACTTTAAAAGAATTAACAGCAGAGCTAGGAGCCGGTGGAATTGAACAGCTGCGTCATATGGTAAGCCCAGATGCTTTCATCATTGGCTTAATGGCACTCATGGCATTTTACGCTGGACTAAACTTGATTGCTGCTACAGCTATTACCCGAGAAGGAAGTAATTTTAGCTTTATGAAATTAATACCGATCCCTTATCGAACTCAACTTGTTGGCAAAATTTTACCAGCTTTGGTTGTGCAGATGCTGGGCGTTCTCATTTTACTCATCCCTGCAATAATTTTACTAAGACCTTCGATTCAAACTGTCTTGACTGGTTTCCTCTTAGGCTTACTCCTATCTATCTTCCTTGATTTCGCCATGATCACCTTAGATGTTATTCGCCCAGTTTTAGATTGGACCAATGAGCAAAAGGCCGTAAAACAAAATTTTAATGCCATGGTATCAACTTTCCTTTCTATGATTGTCGGCGCCATACCTGTAGTCCTTTTTATATTCCTCCCCTTGGACCCTAGGATTCTCTTTGGTATCTTTTTTGTGGTCTTGGTGATTTTAAACAGCATCATCTGGTACTTACTGCCAACTATTGCAGAACGTTCCTTCCAAGGGAAACCCTAATGGAGACAAATCCGCAGTATTATCCCTATGGTGAAACAGAGATTCAAGCTCTGGCAAAAAAAGACCCTAAGCTAGGTCAAGCAATAAAAGACATCGGTATGATCCGCCGGGAAGTAAAAACCGATTTGTTTTCTTCCCTCATCTCATCTGTTGTAAGCCAGCAGATTTCAAACAAAGCTTATGCCACGGTCTGGTCTCGGATTGTTACAGCTGTTGGCGATCTGACTCCTAAAAATATCCTTTTAATTCCTCGAGAGGATTTAAAAGCCTGTGGTCTCTCCTACAAAAAGACAGACTGGATTCAATCCATTGCTCAGGCTGTAGATGACGGCAGCTTCGATTTAGAGAGCCTCACCTCCCTGTCCGATGAAGATGTCATCCGGGAGTTGATACGTCTTCCAGGCATCGGCAAATGGACTGCAGAGATGCTTCTGATCTTTTCTTTGCAGCGACCCGATATATTAAGCTATGGCGACTTAGCCATTCGGCGGGGCATCCAAAAACTTTATGGTCTGGACAAGCTTAGCAAAAATGATTTTGAAAGTATCCGCCAACGCTTGTCCCCTTATAACACCGTAGCCTCACTCTACTTTTGGGAATTATCCAAAACTGATTAAAAAGTTAGGTTATCTATCTGATTGAACCTGTTCAACGCCTATTTTAATAGAAAAAAAGAGCCAGCATAGACTCTGCTGGCCCTTCTTTTCTTATTATTTTTTATTACCTTTATAATTTCATTCTCATTTCAAAGTAAAGCATAGCACAAATCGTTTTAGAGTCTTGAATAAAATTTGACCGAATTAATTCCATAACCATATCCTTTGGTATGAACTCCCACTCTAAAAACTCATCATCATCTGGCTTGTCGCTGCCTGCAACCAAATCTTTGGCCAAATAAATAGATATTACTTCGTCAGAATAACCCGCTGCCAAGGCCACATCACCTAAAAGTTCAATGTTTTGGGTTGTAAATCCAGTTTCCTCTTCCAGCTCCCGAATTGCTGTTGACGCCTTCTCTTCACCAGGGTCCACTTTACCAGCTGGGATTTCAAAGATCACTCGGTCCAAGGCTGTTCGATACTGCTTCTCCATTAGAATCTCATTATGATCATTAACCGCTAAGATAGCAACAGCCCCAGGGTGCCTTAGGATATCACGGATCCCATCCTGTCCATTGGGCAGCTCAACTAGGACCCTTTCTACATTAAAAATCTTTCCTTGATATACCTGCTCTTTACTTTTAATTATTTCTTTCATTAATTTTCCCCTTTTTTTGTTCCCTAATTTCTAGCACAATCCTTTTTAGTCTTATTTTTTCATCAAAGGATTTACCTCCAATTTTAGGGTAAAGTGCTACTAATCAAAACTTAAGCTGTTCTAGCATAAGTTTTACGCACAATTATTCAATTTCAATTTCAACTTCAACTTCAACTTCAACTTTCATTTAACCATTGAATAAATCATCCTCTTTTATTTCTTTGATTTCCCAGTCTATGGGTGTCATGTGATACTTTTTTAAAAATTCATTGGTCATTTTAAAATGTCCACAACCTGAAAACCCGCGATAAGAAGATAAGGGCGAAGGATGAGATGTCTTGAGTACCAAATGTTTTTTTGTGTTAATTAAGGATACCTTCTTTTGTGCCGGAGCTCCCCATAAAAGAAAAACCATCGGTTCATCTCGTTCGCTCAGGCGCTGGATTACCGTATCGGTAAATTCCTCCCAGCCCTTGCCTTTATGGCTCATAGGCTGCCCCCCGCGAACAGTTAGGATGGCATTAAGCAGCAATACACCTTGCTGACTCCATGACATCAAGTTGCCATGTCGAGGAATGCTATAGCCATACTCTTGCTGAAGTTCTTTATAAATATTAACTAGAGACGGAGGCGGCTTAACTCCAGGTTGAACTGAAAAGCACATGCCATGCGCTTGATTTGGTCCATGATAGGGGTCTTGTCCTATCACAACTACTTTCACCTTGCTATAGGGTGTTGTTTTTAATGCACTAAAAATAGTTTCTCGTGGAGGATATATTGTTTGCGTATTATATTCTACATCCAAAAACTCCATCAACTGTTTAAAGTGATCTGATTCAAATATATCGTTTAACACTGTATCCCAATCATTGCCAATTACTTTCAAGATTTGCTCCCTCTTTCTTTTTAGATAAGACACAAATAAAGGGTCTTTTAATCTCTTTACTCTTACCATTGTACTACAAAAATATTATTTCTTTGAATTTTTGTTTTTCTAAAACAGGGCTAATTCTAAGGTCTTTGGCCCTTGAATCTCTTCTTTCATGCCATGTTTCGTCTTATTTTTTTCAATTAAGTCTAGAATCGGTTACAATAAGAGGAACAGCACGAAAGGAATGATTATATATGCACGAGCATATCGTCGTTATATCTTTAGATGCCCTAGGTACTAAAGATTTCAATCAATTAAAAAATACTCCTGGCTTTCAGTTTCTTATTGAAAATGGCACATATTGCGATCAAGTTGTTAGTGTTTGTCCTTCTTTGACCTACCCGGCACACTGCTCCATCGTAACTGGTAAACTACCACGCAATCATGGGGTTATTAATAACACAAAAATCCAACCAAACCGAGCTCAGCCAGACTGGTATTGGTACCGCAAAGAGATCCACGGTGAAACGATTTATGATATTGCCCATAAAATGAAAAAAAGTGTCGCTTCCCTACTATGGCCTGTCACTGGACGGAGTAGTATTAAATATAATTTACCCGAGATTTTTCCAGTCAAATTTCATCAAACCCAAGTTAGCCAAGTATTAAGTGCCGGCACCCCTCGCTATTGTTTGGAATTAGACTCCAAATTTAAGCATCTTCGCAAAGGAATCGAACAACCTTGGCTCGACGAATTTGTCCATGCTAGCGCCACTTATACCTTTAAAAAGTATCAACCCTATATGACTTTGGTTCATTATGTTGATCTTGATGCCATGCGCCATAAACATGGGTTTGATTCCCGTGAAGCTAATCAAGCCATTCAACGTTATGGCCAGCGAATTTCCGATTGGGTTCATTTTCTAAAAAAAGAAAATAAGTTGGATCAGACGGTTTTTGTTGTTTTAGGAGATCATTCCCACAAAGGGGTAAAAAAAGTGATTCGGCCCAACGTCTTCCTTCGGGAACTTGGTCTCATCAAAATGCTTGAACATGACATCGTCGATTGGAAAGCTTACTTTAAGAGCTGTGACGGATCTGGTTATATATATATTGATAAAAAGAATCCCAAGATTACCGAGCTAATCCGTAATAATTTAACGGTTCTTAGTGCTTACGAAGAAAATGGAATTCTTCGTTATATGGACGGTCCTACCGCCGCCTCTCGCGGTGCGGATCCCAACTGTTCTTTTATGCTTTGTGCCTGTGAAGGCTACTACTTCGATGAATCGCCCCTTGGAGAATTTATTGAAGACGTAGAGAATGACCCTTCATTGTACCGCTCCAGCCATGGCTATGAGCCACACATCCCTGACTATAATACTGTTTTTCTAATGTCTGGGCCAGGTGTTAACAAAGGACATTCCATTGAAACAATGAATCTAATTGACGAGGGTCCTACCATTGCAAAACTAATGGGTTCCTCTCTTTGGGGTGTAGACGGTCGCGTTCGCTATGAATTTTTCAGTGAGATCCTTCGCTAACCTTTCGATTTTAGCAAACCCTAACTCCATACACGAAGACTACAGAAAATTATAATCTCTTTAAGGCTCATTCTAAAGCAAATCAATTATGTTTTACTCACATATTGTACATTGCTTTATGATTTTCCAGTTTAATAAACAATAGGCAGCCGATGGCTGCCTTTTGTTTATTCTGTAACTCATTCAGAGTCTAGTGTTTTTATTACTTATTTAGGCTCTCTACGCCTTCAACTTCTGTTGTTTTCAAAAAAGTACCGGCTCTTAGTTCATCAAAGGCTTCATTGACCTCTTCTTTTGTGTTCATAACAATAGGTCCACCCCAAGATATGGGTTCATTTATTTTTTCGCCTTGAATGTATAAAAATTTTGCATCGGTTTCAGCCTTAATTTCGATTTCGTCACCTTCAGTGAACAGAACACCATTTTTTTGTTCCACCACTTCATCACCAATGCGGACTGAGCCTCTGAAGATAAAGATAAAGGCCGTATCATCCTTGGCAAGACTTTGGTTAAAGACATGCCCTTGTTCCATTTCCGCAAAATAAATCTCAGGCTTAACGTAATCCGGTTTAATAGTTGCTTCTACTCCTCTAAATTCACCCGAGATTAAACGAACTCTTAAACCAACTTCTTCATAAACTGGCATTTGATCTTCATTTACTTCACGATAAGCTGGCGATTTCATTTTGTCTTTTTGGGGCATATTCAGCCATAATTGGAATCCAATCATAGCATCTGATTTTTGTGGCATTTCCTGATGCATGATGCCAGAGCCTGATGTCATCCATTGAGTCCCACCCGGCAAAATTGAGCCCTTATTACCTAAAGAGTCCTCATGATCAATCTCTCCTGCCAATAAATAAGTGATGGTCTCGATTCCTCGATGGGGGTGCATCGGGAATCCCGCAATGTAATCCTCATAGTTATCGGAGTCGAACACATCCAACATTAGAAATGGATCTAACTTTTTAATTGTAGCCTGGCTTAAAACTCGTACCAGATGGACTCCCGCACCGTCCATTCCGTTAAAACCTCGCCTTACTTCCTGTATTTGTCTTTTCATTTTTGCCTCCTCACATTTGATTAAATAATTCACACCTTAATTTTTCCTTATTACTATTTATCATACCATAAGAAGCAATCTTCATTCATTAACTTGCTAAACTCGATTAAACAATATCTTAAAAAGGCTTTCTTTAACTAGGTAAAAAAAAGCCGTATAAAGCGTTTTTGCTTGATACGGCCCAAGAAAAATATTCTTATTATGGGAGGTAAATCCATAATACAGAGTCCTTGCATAGGAAATGTCATACAAGAAGTTTTCAATAATAAAGTTAACTTTATTATCTTTTCCTCTACATCTATATTATAATAAATTCATTCGACATAATCCGCAGTTGAGTGTGGGTTTCCAAAGTATCTATGAGTCTATGAGGTAAAAGCAAATTGATTGAAAATTATAACATGGAAGATTTCGGTGAAGAGATAAAAAACATTCGAAGATCTTTGAAAATGACCCAACGTAGCGTCAGAGAACGTGTTGGAATTAGTGAAAACACTCTTATGAAAATAGAAAAGGGCTTAGTCATTCCAAAATATGAAACCTTAGAGTTACTTTCTCTGGCTTACAAATTAGATTTAACTGCTATTTTCCACAAGTATCGTTACGATAGAAGCTTGGAAACAATTCTCGGAAAAATTGATGAAGCCATCGTTAATAACCGGCCTGATAAATTAGAAGAATGTTATGAACTTTATTTAGCATATCTTAATAATAATAAAAACACAGCCAATTCTCCTGATTGGGAGTTGCTTGATTGCTTTCTAATCAATGCCATCAAGTATTATCGTCATGATCTCAAAGATTTTCAGTCCCGAGAAATGATTCAAAATATACGCGAGACAATGCAGCGAGTAAACCCCGAGCTTAGATGGGCTCATTTGAGCAAAACAATATTTAACATGTGGGAAGTTCGTCTGCTCATCCTCCTTGCCTTACTTGAAGCCAGTTTAGACCATTACGATATATCCATAAATATCTTGGAATCAATTTATGGCCGCTTTCTTAAATTACGCAACCAAGTTGTCCGAGAACAAAAAGTTTTCTTGATAGCTCTATTTAATCTTTCCTACCATTATCACGTCACCGACCAAAATGAGAAAGCTTTGGACATAGCAACACAAGGTATTGATTATGGTCGTGAAGTATCCGACTTTACCTTGCTTCACGGTTTATATTACCGACAAGGCATTGCCAGATATAAATTAGGAATGGATAATTATATGGAATCCTTGCGATACGCTGTTACCATGCTAGAAATCATGGACCGAAAAAAGTTAGCACAGCTTTATCGATCAGTTACCCTTAAATCCTACGACATTGAAATTCAATAAAGCAAAACCCGCAACCTTGTTAGGCTGCGGGTTTTACAAAATTTTTTTGGGGTATCCCAGTATATTTAAATTTAGATCTCAATTTTTAGGTTTTATTTCATACTGAGCTGGATTTAAAACTATGCTGCCAGCTTCAGATATTGATTCAAGTCCATTAGGTATCGAGCTGTTGTCGTGGTACTCTTCATTTTTTTAAACCCGATTTTTTGAAACACATGATGACTTCCTTGATTTCCTGGCAGGATATTGGCAATTAATCTTTCGTACCTCAAGTTAAAAAAACACTCTTCCATAGCTCGCTTAACAGCCTTTGTTCCAAAACCATGGTTCCACATGGTTGTATCACCAATCACAATCACAATTTCTGCTTGGCCATGACCTTGATCCACCAATTTTAGGTAGCCTATGGAACGCCCATTTAGCTTGATCATATAAAAATTCCCTCCATTGCAAAACATGTGGGTCAAAATTGGACAGGTTGTATAACGTAGGAAAGAACGTAGCTCCTGACTAATATCTTGTCCTTCTGTTATGTATCGAGTAATTTCTTCATTCTCAAGCCAATCTGCCATTAAATAGGCATCATTGAGAAAAATTTCATCATCTAATTCAATGATTGAGTTATTCATAGCGCTTCTCCTTTATCTTTAAATCCTTATCTAACCTATCATAGAACCAGTAGCATTTCAAGGAACAAGTCCATCATAGACAAAACCCTTTAGCTGAAATAAATATGGTGTTTAAAGGGGAGACAAAGATATAAAATCTTTGTCTCCCCTTTTTAATACTATATGATTCTTATGTGCTCTCTGTTTTCTTATCTAAAGAATAATGGTGCAAAAACAAGAGAAATAATTGTCATTAACTTAATCAAAATGTTAATGGATGGACCTGACGTATCCTTAAATGGGTCTCCTACGGTATCTCCAACAACAGCAGCTTTGTGCGCATCAGAGCCTTTTCCGCCGTGATGTCCTGATTCAATGTATTTTTTAGCATTGTCCCAAGCTCCACCGGAGTTTGACATCATGATTGCTAAAAGAACTCCCGTTGCCAAAGCACCTGCTAATAATCCACCCAGGGCTTCTTTTCCTAAAAGGAATCCGATTAGTAAAGGAGCTACAATGGCAATAAGACCCGGTGCCAACATTTCTTTTAATGCATGGTCTGTGGATATTGCAACACACTTTGCATAATCAGGCTTATCTGTTCCCTTCATAATGCCAGGCATTGACTTAAACTGACGACGAACTTCCTTAATCATTTCATCGGCTGCACGTCCTACTGCGTCCATGGTTAAGGCCGAGAATAAGAATGGTAGCATGGCACCAATTAATAGTCCCACAATAACTGTAGAGTTTAGCAAGCTAATCTGAGTTAAGCCAGCTACTGCTGCATAGGATGAGAAGAGCGCTAAAGCAGTAAGGGCTGCTGATCCAATAGCAAATCCTTTTCCAATAGCTGCAGTTGTATTACCAACGGAGTCTAGTGTATCCGTAATTTCACGGATTTCATGAGGCATATTACTCATTTCAGCAATACCACCAGCATTGTCTGCTACCGGGCCGTAAGCATCAACGGAAACAACCATTGCTGTAGTAGACAACATGCCTACTGCTGCTAAAGCAATACCGTAAAGGCCAGAGAAGCTAAATGAAACCAATATTCCTGCACTAATAATCAGAATGGGCCACAAGGTTGAGAACATTCCCACTCCAAGACCTGAAATAATATTAGTAGCAGCTCCTGTTTCTGACTGCGAGGCAATACGCTGTACTGACTTGTAACCATCAGAGGTATAAATTTCTGTTACTTTACCAATAAGCACTCCAACGATGATTCCTGCGATGATCGCATAAGCAGGCTGGAAGGTCTTAAAGAAGTAATTACTTAAAAATAATGAAGCAACTAAAACAATTGCACTGGAAACATAAGTTCCCATATTCAGTGCCTTAGCAGGGTTAGAATCCCCTTT
>LSQX01286884.1_pt3 | contig 35445 bp, 21 predicted proteins | sample 654561 | NCBI WGS metagenome assembly LSQX01 (sample SAMN04489861, study PRJNA283612) | anaerobic digester metagenome | isolation source: 4 biogas reactors fed with cattle manure at either 37C or 55C with and... | place: Denmark: Kongens Lyngby | collected 2014 | reverse complement strand
GATGCCCCGTTCCCGTTCCAGTTCGTTATTGTCCATGAAACGCTTGGCAACCCTTGCATTTTCACGGAACATGCGGGCGGCCCGGAAAATACTGTCGATAAGCGTGGTTTTCCCATGGTCAATATGAGCGATGATAGCGACATTTCTGATGGACTTGAGAGAATGCATTGTTATTTATAGCTCCGGACAGCTGAATACTGGCCTGGAATCAGATTCCGCCAGAGACAACTCACTCAGTGAAGAAAGAGGATGAAGTATCAGGAAAACACCCGGGATTCGTGTTTATACGAGGGAGGATGAGGTGATATTATGCGCCTTCAGGGTAGGCCAGCACAATTTTTTTACCTGCGACCCTCGTCTTTGCAATGATTTTATGCGATCCTTCAGTCTTCGGATGGCTGTGAATAGAAGAGCACACATACGGCATTGGGAACACGCACTTCCTGATTCAAATCCTCCAGAAGGCCTGTCTCAGGGTTTACACGAAAAGCCCGGACCGTGCCGCTCAGTTCATTGCCCACGACACAATACGCACCATCGGGCGACAGAGAAAAATGACGGGGACTGCGGCCTCCTGTCGGGATCTGGCCAGCACTGTCGAGCAATCCTGTTTCCAAGTCCACTGTAAATACGGCGATGCTGTCGTGGCCTCTGTTGGAGGCGTAAACAAATTTTCCTGAAGGATGCACACGAATTTCAGCTGTTGTGCTCTCTCCTGTGAAATCCTCGGGCAAAGTGGCAATGGTCTGCAAGTATTTCAAGGCACCTGAAGCTTCCTCAACACCACAGACCGTAACGGTGTTGGCAAGTTCATTGACCACATAGGCAAAGGGCTTTGCGGGATGAAAGGCGAAATGCCGGGGACCGGATCCGGCTTCAACGGAAAGGGACGCTTCCTTCTGAAGTGTTAACAGACCATGCTCCTCATCAAAATCATAGCGCAATACTTTGTCTATACCCAGATCAGCCACGTAAAGTCCTGTTCCTTCCTTATTGAAAGTCACAGAATGGGCGTGGGGGCCTTTCTGACGCGTGGGATGAGTGCCGGATCCTTCATGGGTCCAATAACCGCAGAGAGCTTCCAGGAACCCTTCCCCGTCCAGAGGAAAAAGACTTACACTGCCATTACCGTAGTTGGCGACGGCAATATGGCTGTTCGTTCCTGACACGGCCAGATGACAGGGTTCCGTTCCTTTCACGGGCATACGGTGGATTGGCGGCAGTTTACCGGATCTTCCATCCACGGAAAAGGCATTGAGAAAGCCTTCCCGTTGTCCCTCCTCATTGAGAGCGTTGCCCACGCTGTAAAGAACAGGTGCTCTGGAATGAAGAGCGAGGAAGGAAGGGTTTTCCGTCTCAACGGCAAGCATGGGATCTGTGAGTTCACCTGTGTCCTTCTTCATATTCAGACTGTAAATACCCTGGCTGTCTCCGTGCGTATAGGTGCCGATAAAGAGCAGCCAGTTGTCTTCAGCAGCCTGAGCGCCGGCGGTCATTGCGCCGCAAAGCAGTGTGAATACCAGATTCGTCATGATCCTCTTTGTCATTCTTTGATCTCCGAAATAATGGTGTTTTTAAATGGCCTGACGGATGATCAGTTCCGGTTCCTTCAAGATTCCGGCCGGATAGAGATTATAAGCATCCATGAAATCTTTGCCCGTTGTAACCCAGCTTCCCGGACCATAGCCACCGGCTCTCAAGGTCACCTGATGCAAGGGTCCGAAACTGTTGCGACGGGTCAGGATTACGGTCAAGGGCAATATTTCGTCTGCAGCCGGTGCCTCCGTCAATTTGGCTTCATGGGGTGCCCAGGGCAGCAAGGCCTCTTCATCTCCCGGACTGATCTTCGCACAGGCTGCTTCAAAAGCGGGCAGGTGGAAGAAGACGGTCTCATCGGAATCTTTTGCAACATCGGGAAGTTCCACCAGATATTCTATAGCACCTGAATAGAAAGGCAGGCCCTGATCAGCTATATCAGCAAACTCCAGCGTCTCGGGAAGTTCTGTCAAAATACGGCGGATCCCGTCGAGGCGTACACCGAATTCGCCCAGCAGATACAAGGCTTCCAGATTCACCTCTTCATGAAAGTCCACCGATATCTCAATGAGATTCTCACCTGGCTTCAGCATGGACGGAGGCAGCACGAGTTTTCTCAGACAGGTATCCACCCACCAACCGGCATCTTCTGCAGTTGACAGAGATTCGCCGTTGACCAGCACGGAAAACATGCCCGGCTGTTCCATGACCAGATAAAGCGCTTCGGGGATTGTCTCCACTTCAAAATCAAAGCGGATTTTCACAGCACCCCGGATCACTTTTTCCTGCTTTCCTGCAAACCAGGGTTGTAACATTTCGCCACCGCGACGGGCCAGTCCGTAGCGATCACGGATATACTGATCAATTTTCAATATTTCCATGGGTGTACCATAGCCCACATCGTCAATATTGCAGGCTGCACGGTCGAGGACACAGACATTGGGCTCACTCAATCTGTAGGGAGCCGGACCTTTCAAAGAAATTCGTCGCACTTCCTTCCAGCTTTCTTTCACCGGAAGAGAAGGATCGGCTTCCGGTCTGATGACATACAGCTTTTCGCCGCCAGCCGGGAAATCAACAGAGAAGTGCAGCAAGCCCTCTTCATTGCGGGTGGGCACTGTCATCCGCCCGCCGGTGAGGCTGTCCCATTCTTCCACGACTCCCTCCCCCTTCACTGTCATGACAAATCCCGGACGGGCTTCTTCCCTGTTGGTATTGAGCGCCATGACATAGCGCAAGGCTCCGTCCAGACGGCTTTGCGTGAAAATCTGGCGTGTCCAGTCTTCATGCTCCTCATGGGTAATGCTTACAGCCGGTTGAATCCGGTCGGTGCAGGCCTGGAGCAGCTCTTCGCGCTCGAAGGGTACCTGCAGAGATTTCCCGGCCAGTACAGCAGCACGATCAGAGCGATCGCCATTCACATGAGCAGGAGCCTCGTCTGCAAAAAGCAGTGAACCGCCCGCCGCCTGAAATGCTTCAAGCATGTCCAGTGTTGTGGCCCGGATGCTTTCCAGACCGGAAACAATAACGAGGTCATAATTTCCCTTGCCGACCTGCAAAACAGGTCCATCTTTTTGCACCACGTTTCCATGGCGCATGAGGATATCTTCATCTCCAATATCAAAGTCCAGCTGCGCTTCAAAAAGCCAGGTAAGCAGCTGCTGGTATTTGCGGTCGAGAGCCACAACCTCCGGTGCCGTGGCGGAGAGCCAGCTCGCCCAGCCGGTATGAATCTGTGCCCAGGCGCTTTCCACTGGGTTCAGCACGAGAATATGACAGTCCGGCTTTCCCCGGGACATGAGCGTGTTGATCCGGGAAAAATAATTTTCCACATGTTTGTATTCGGGATACCAGGCACTCTGATAAAAAATACTGGCCGGGAAATCCCGTTTCGCTTCTCCTTCCATGGTGTACCAGGACAGATGATGACAGCGCAGATTGATGCCGAAAAGGCTCTGCCAGTCCCCTACTGCTTTGTGAGAGGCGAAATTGAACTGCCAGCCGGTGCATCCGTAGAGTTCCGACAACATCCATTTTTTGTCCAGCTGCCGGGCTGTGGAGGCCAGTTGCTTCACGATCCAGTAGTTGCGGTTGCCCTCTGTCAGCACGTCTACACCGGGGTAATCCATGTATTCATAAAAACGCATCATGGAACCGCAGGGAACAGCCTGGGCGCCCAGAGTGTCCTCGTGGAGAGCGTGACCTGTCAGGATCATATCGTGTTCCTGACACCATTCGAGCATGGGCTTCGCAAAGTTGTCCAGAAAGAGCTGTTGTATGAGTTCCATGTACTCCCATTTCACCCGGACGATACGCTCGCCCTCCGGTCGCAGGAAGAGCGCCGGAAGATGATCGAGCAGGTCATAGCCATAAGCATTTGAAAAAGCTTCCGGCAGGGCCCTTGTCCAGGGCGTGCATCTTTCCGAATCAGTCAAGCCACCCTGGTCGACTTTGTGACACATGACCATGCCCCGGTGAGGCTCATCTGTAAAAATACCTTTGATGGAGGTGCCGATTCGATCACCGCAATGTTCTTTATAAGCCTCATGGGTCAATGCGATGAAATGTTCCGTCGCCTCTTTGCTCATCGTGTCCAGATAGGTATTGCCATTGTAAAAAGAACTGCTGTCCATGTATTTGACAGAAAAGGCGAGGACCGTATTTGTTGTTCCCGAATGTTTTTGTCCTTTATCCAGACGCTGCAAATTCCTATAGTTCAATCCATCGAGATCACAGCTGAAAGCGGCTATAAAACGATCTTCCCACTCAAATTCGGAGGCATCGAAGATGTCCATGAGCAGATATTTCATCTGATATTCTGGGTTCTCTGTGGCCTTCCCTCCCGCCGATCCACTGGGCCAGCGGTCTTCGTCATAGAGCCAGGCCTCCAGATTGCGCTTTTCAGCTTCGTCAGCACAGACATTGATCAGATCAAACCATTCTTCACCCAGATATTCCGTAACAAGACCTGTCCGGGAGTGCATGAAAAAACCGCCGAAGCCCATCTCTTCCAGCACATCAATCTGGCGAAGCAGTTCTTCTTTTTCCAGCTTGCCATTCCACGACCAGAAGGGTTTCCCCTTATATGCGTTGCTTGGCTCCTGGAAAGACAGCCACGCTGCTTCGTAACGGGAGACGTCTTCATTGGCAAAACACACTGGCGCCAAAGCCAGGATCAGGAGAAAAGAGAGAGAAGAAGAAAAAAAGGTACAGAATGAAAATTTCATGAAGATCCTTTCCAGGAAGACAATGCTGCTTTGGGCCAGTAAGGGCTCGTTCTTGATCTCATTATTGCAAAAGGGCTTTCAAGGCTGCAAGATAGAGCTGTGTTTTGTTTTACCACAGCGACACAATGGGACACAGAAAAGATCTACGGTCTTGAAGCGTCCGCTCTGTCCACTGATGCACCAGAAATGCTCTGACCTCCGCCGTCATCCAGGTTTTTCCGTTTTGTTGTTATTCTCCCAAAAGACTGTCTTGGTTCAGCGGAAAATGGACTTTCGTTGAACCAGGACTCATCCCAGTGCGTAAGGCCGTGTTTTTGTCCATTCCGCCACTTTGGCCGGAAGCCACTGAGCCAGTTCGGGTTCAAGATAAAAGACCGGTGTCAGGAGCGTGTCTTCCACTGATACGAGCCCTCTTTCCACAGCAGCCGCCACCACTTCCGTATCGGGATAAATACGGATTCCAACGGTCACCCGCAAAGAATCGAGATTCAGTGAGTCGGCGAAGTCAAGACTTTCTTTCACAGTCTCCCTGGTTTCTCCCGGACCGCCGAGGAGCAGAAAGCCCATACATTGGATGGCTTTGTTCTGAAAGCAGGCACAAGCCGCCCGGACATCGTCGAGCGTAAAATGCTTGTTCAACACACGAAGCATTTTTTCTGAACCGCTTTCAAAGCCAATGCTCACGCGCACACATCCTGATTCCGCCATAAGGTCAACCAGTTCCGCATCCATCTGTCCGGGATACACAATGGCGGACCAGGTACAGCCCAGTTTCTGGCTGATCATTTCACGACAGAGTGCTTTGGCATAGGGCACAGGCAGATTGAAGGTATTATCCACGAAATAGAATTGTGTATAGCCCACTTCGACCCACTGTTTCAACCAGTCCACCACGGCTTCGGGCGAACGTTCTCTGATGGCTGTTCCCTCAATTTTGGGCGTTGAGCAATAGGAACAGGCCAGGGGACATCCCCGCCGGGTTTGTACGGGAATCCAGGGATCAGGATTCTTTTTCACATCTTCCAAGAGCAATGCCAGATCAGGAAGAGGAAAGTTGTCGAGTTCTTTCATGAAGCTTTTGGGGGACTCGCCTTCCCGATCAGCGCGGTGCAGTCCGGGAACTCCTTCCAGACTCTTTCCTGTTTCCAGAGCTTCCAGAAGAGCGGGAAAAGCCCCTTCCCCTTCTCCGGCAATTCCCAGATCCGCTCCCAGGAAGGTCAATACGGCATGGGGAAAAATGGTATAGCCCGCTCCTCCCAGAACAATCGGCACCTGTGTCTTCTCGCGGCAAAGATCGATGATCACCTTCACCTTTGTCAGAAGAAAACGGGTGGATTCCATGCGTTGATCATCAATATTTCGAACGGAAATGCCGATACATCCGGGCTGTTCTTTTTCCAGGGTCTCCTGAAGTGCTGTTTTGAGATCGGCCTGAAACATGAGATCCAGAAAAAGGACTTCATGACCATGTGCTTTGATTGATTCGGCCACACTGGCCAGGCCGAGAGGGATGGTGGCCATATCAATCTGCTCTGTATTGGCTGCAATCAACAGCACTTTCATGGGAGAGGCTCCATAGTGAATGAGGTTCCGCTTTTACCATAAGAAAGCCGGGCGCTCCGGTGCAATTTCTGCTGTAACAAGCGAAAGAGCTTCCGAAGACACCCGGCATCAGCTTATATCAACTCTGTATTCTCTGTCATCACGTCAACAAAGGGCTGACTTCGGCTCAGGCGTCCAGAATCTCCCGGCTTGCCCGATTGTATACCTGACGTCGGCCCGTGTCCGCTGCGCGCATGGCCATGATCACGGCGACGGCATGCTGATAACCGGCCTCTATGCTGGCGTTGGGCGTTCTTCTTTCGCGTACACACTGGAACCAGTCTTCAATATGATCCGGCGCTTCGGCATCATCAATGCGCACCCGTTCTTTGGGAAGAGCTGATTCGCTGAAGCCTCCTGTACCGGACACATAGACATTGCTCCAGTCCTGAAGGTCCATGACTCCCTGATCTCCCATGATCAGGAAAGTACTTCCGCCGCTGTTGCCGAAATAAGTGGAATAATGGGCGGAAAAGCCTTCCTCATATTCCCAGATGACATTGACGTGGTCGGGACAATCGAAAGCGTATTCGTCTTTCCATATCTGAGTGGACTGCATGGATACGCAGGCACGGGGAATACGTGCGCCTGTGATGGAATGCACCAGATCAATATAGTGGGCCCCGAGACTGGGAACAGCACCGTCGGAAAATTCTCTGAAGCCATACCATCCGCTGAAGAGAACGGGATCAAAGGGGCGCATGGGACAATGACCCAGAAACTCGGCCCAGTCCACATCTTCTTCCCTCACGTTATCTTTCAGATAGCCATACCAATAAGGACGTGAAGCGTTGCGGTGCTGCTCGATACGCCCGACTTTTCCCAAAGCGCCGGTTTTATAATATGCACGAGCGCCGAGCATGGCGGGATAGCTGCGCAGCTGTGTGCCCACCTGACAGACAATACCGCTTGCCCGGACAGCGTCATAGGCTTCACGGAGAGGCGCCATCTCTTTGGCCAGAGGCTTTTCACAGTAGACATCTTTTTTCGCTTCGGCCACGGCTTTGAGGTGGGTGGTATGCAGATGCTCGGGGCTGGCGATGACAACCATATCCACGTTGGCTTCATCGAGAAGCTGCCTGTAGCTGACGAACTGCTGAGGTGCATTTCCGAACCAGCCTTCGCACATGGCGGCCGCTTCTTCCCTTGCCACTTTCCAGGGATCGGCGACAGCTGTCACTTCCATATTGTATTTTTTGGCGTGATTGTTGATGGAGGGCAAAATGGCACCCTTCATCCTGCTGCCGCAGCCTATGAGACCTATACTGAGGCGATCATTGGCTCCGACGGAGCGTGTGTACCCCATGGCGGTCAAAGTGGCCGCCGCACCGGCGGCTGTCTTCAAAAATTCACGTCGCGTACCCATCTGTATCATCCTCTCTATTCAATCTGAAAGTTGTTCCGATTCATCCGATAAAACCAAAGGTCATTATGCGCCACGGATACAACAAATGCAAATCTCTTCCTCTGCAGACATAGCGATGGTGGGGTTCAAAATGAAAATTCCTGTCTGAAAAGGGATCAGCTGAAGAGACCTTTGAAAGTTCTGCGAACAAAAGTAGGGATATACAAAGGCAGGAGGTGGCGCTGGGGAAAGTCGCGCAATAAACGATAAATACGATTGGGCTTGAAGAAGAAAGCACGCGATGCCTTTCTCTGCAGATAAAACAATCTTTCATCTGACACAGTAGACATATTCATTTCCAGTGAACAGAAGTCCATATCATTATAGTTGAGGCCGCCCAAACGTTCGGGCATATGCTCCAAGGCATATTCATACAAAACTGTTCCCGGAAAAGGAGTTACTGTGAAGATAGAAGCCGTATGGAGTCGTGATTCCGTAGCAACACGTATGGTTTCCAACATCTCTTCTTCCGTCTCCGTGGGAAAACCGAGCATCATAAAACCATTGGCAAAGACTCCTCTTTCTGTCGCATACTCTATTGCTTTGAGAAAACGCGGTATGTTCAGACGCTTCCCGGTAAACTCCTGGATGCGCGGAGATCCTGACTCCAAAGCAAAACTGCAAAAATACATGCCAGCTGTCGCCAATGCGTCCACAGCTTCTTCGTCCAACAGATCTGCACGAAGAGCATTGGGAAAAACAATCTTTATAGGTCCATTTCGTTTAAGCAGCGAATCGGTACAGTCAAGAAGACGTTGTTTATTGAGATTGAAAGAATCATCAACAAACTCAACATCATTAATACCATATGTTTTTTTGTAGTAGCATATTTCGTCCACAATCCTCTCAGCGGAATGAGCGCGAAAAGAGCGACCGAAAATATTATGGCACCACATGCATGTATATGGGCAGCCGCGGCTGCTCAAAAGAGATGCATACCGCCTGCGGGGAACTGGCGGCATGGACTGCGTTTTCCAGTACTTCGACAGATCAATAAGATCGTAGGCGGCCATAGGCAGATCATCCAGATTTTCGAACATGGGCGCACGTCCGGGATTGGTGATGATCTCACCTTCTTTATCGCGCCACATGAGTCCGGGAATATGGCTGAGGTCGCTGCCATCCAAAAGGGCCTGGACAATCATTTCCATACTCAATTCACCTTCACCGGAAACAGCGGCATCGGCATCGGGTGAGTGTTCGAAAGCCGGTTTCCCGAAGGCTGAAATATGAGGTCCGCCAAGAATGATAAATGTATCCGGCTTGGCCTGTCGCACTGCACGGGCAATAGCCGGCACGCCATGGGCCGTGGGAGTCATGCTGCCCAGCCCGACAATATCAGCGTCAAACTCAATGGCTCTACGGGCCACTTCATCGTGAGACCAGCCTTCGAGACGCTGGTTGATCAACTGGATTTCGACCGGGAATTTTGTACGCAGATAAGCCGCGATGTACATAATCCCCAAAGGTGGAGTTGCCAGAGAATACACGCGAGAACGAAGGCCAACATTCACCAGAAATATGCGTAACTTTTTCATGATATATCCTCCTGCATTACTGAACTCACCAGCGTCACACAAGCGTTCAGTCTGCGCAGGTTGGTGCTTGGCTCGTGCACTTCAAAACAAAAAGCTTTTACGATGTAACAGAAGTCCCTGTAAAATTCTACCATAGTGTTGTAACTCATTAGAAATATCCCCTTTTGCTGGATCTCGGAAAGGAACTCCCGTAAAGGAAGCAGATTTTCACAAATGATACAGGGGCACATTGAACCTATTTTATATAAAAGTCCGTCATTAACAAAACTCAACAAAAAACAAGGTTAGTATATTCAGCACATCTAAAATAAAATCATGAAAGCCGCTTATCAAGTCCAAAAAAGTATAATACAATTCAAGATCAACGACACAAATGAGAGTCTCAGAAAAAACATGTATTGTCAAGAACTTAAGAAAGTTTCCATGAAAAATTGTTTTTAATTTGAATCCTTCAGCATTTCATCACTTTACTGTAAAATAAACCAGTCAGGAAATAATTCATGAAGCTCCTGCAACTGATCTTCGGGTATCGCATCGTCATGTTTTTCAACAAGCGATAGAATCGTTTGCCTCAGCCCTGAAACATCAGGATTTTGCAGAAACAGAATTTTATAGTTTTCCAGAGCTTCAGCATACAAGCCGTTATTTAATTGTTCAACAGCCAGACATTGTCTGGGCCAGAGTGCATCGGGATCAGCCTTCACGGATTTTGTAAAATATCCAAGTGTTTCACGCCCATCGCCCTTTGCCCGGGCAAGTGTTCCCAATTCAAAATAGGCCAACCCATCAAAACCGCCTATGGCAAGCGCCTGGTTAAAACATTCTTCCGCTTCCTTCAATAATTGTTGGTCTACAAGCAATTGTCCGATGGAGATATACTCGTAAGTTATCAGTTTTGGCGGGTGACATCTCTCCGGATTTTGCTGCTCCAGTAATGTCAATGCAGTTTTATAGTCTCCGGAAAGACGCAAACAGCGTATAGCCGCCACAAGCGCATCACAACCATGGGCCTCCGAGTCTTTTAAAACCAGATAGATCCGGGTGGCGTCGGTGAAAAATCCAGCTTCTTCCAGAGTGCCTCCATAGCGACGGGTTATGTCCCAGCTGTGAGGATTGGACTCATGAATGTCTTTCCAATAGTCCAGGCGATATTGTTCATCGTCCAGCTCATTGAGAACAATATCGGTATTGACGAGAACATTTGAAAACTGAGCGTCTTTTTTAAGTACTTCAGCATAGATTGTCAATGCCTCTTTGAAACGGAACTGTCGAGCATAGACTTCGCCTGTTCTGGCTGCTGTATCCAGCGAAAAAGAACCCAGCATTGAAGCACCTTGAAAGGCGGCCAGTGCAGCTTCGTTATTGTCCAGTTCATACCAGTCATTCCCGACAGCTTCCAGTTTTTGAACGGCATATGCTGAAAGATCAGGATTGGCAGAAACCAGCTCAAGCCAATTTGTCACATAGGCATGAACGTCCGCATATTTTTTGAGAAAATAATCATAACGATCATAAAAGAAGCATTCAAAAGGAAAACGCCCGATCAGTTCTCTGTATTTATTGGCTGTCCGTTCCGGGTTACCGGTCAAACAATAAGACAATTCAGCAGTGAGTGCCGGAAGTCTTTTTGTAATGGGCATCCAGGCTTCTGCTTTTCTGTTGTTTTTCTGAGCTGTAAAGAGAGCGTCAATCAATACAGCACCATCAGTCAATTCAGAAGCCAGGCGCACTCTCTCGTGGCCGGGAAGTATTTTAATCTTTGGACCACTTTCAGTGAAGACAGCTGTTTCTTCCAGATATCTTTGCAGATCCACAAATAACGGATAAGGAAAGGAAAATAAACGATCGGCCGCGGCTTTGTCTGGAAGAGCTTCTCCAGGTTCACATAACGCTCTGGAAAATGCTTCCGAATAGGATGCAATTACGGGATACAACGAAAAGGCCTGGGAAAAATAGGCACGGGCCCGATCAGTTTCACCTGCAAGAGCCAGCAAGGTACCCATATAGTAATAGCCCAAACCAAAATAGGGGTGAGATGACAGCAGATATTCAGCAAATGCGCCCGCAAGACGATATTCCTTATTTCGTAAAAACGAAAAGCCCACCTCAAAGTTTCCAATTGTCAAAAAAAGAGGCCAGGCACTTGTTGATCGCTGAAAACCATAGATCAACTGTTGTTTCTCTTCCTCGTTGTCAACATGAACGCCTAAATCATCAAAAAAACTGCTATAGTCCGCTATATCCAGTAATTGCGGAATCGGGACGGGAATGCGCGGCTCTTGTCCCTGAGTGCAGGTCGCTTTAAGAACAGTCAGATGGGTGCTTCCCGGAAAATAGGTAGCTTCCACATGCAAGCCGCATTCCTCCAAAGAAGCTTCTAGTATTCTCAGGGGATTTTTTGGCATACCGCCGAAATAGTACAAAAAAACCGGCTCCGTCAATATCCACACGGCCGGCTGAAGATCATCAGTATGATCTTGATTTTGCAAAAAAAGTGCCGCTTGCGCGCAAACATCGCCTAATGAAGTTGCATTCACTTTTTTAACCTGGAAATCATTCAGATAATGGTCAATCCGGGAAAAGGGTGCCAAAGACCATTCGTCAATGATAAGGTCCTGAAGGCCGCTGTTTTGTCGGATATAGGCTGCTGCTTCGTTCCATGCCGGGCGGGTTCTATAAGGAAGAAAGATGAGGCACTGGTAACCATACAATAAAATAACCAGCAATATAGAGCTTTTATAGATCCACTTTTTGTTGAAGCAACTCGCTGCGAAACCTATGGCAAGGTAAAGGGCGGCCATATTATAGGCATTATAGACCGGATTGAAAGTTGGTCGTCCTGTTACAGCTTGAACCGTTCCCAGCACCAAAGGAGAGACACAAAACAGAGAGATTATCAACATGAATTTTGAAAGAAGATTTCTCTCAAAATATATTTCTTCTCCAGATTTGTTTATACAAGTCAGAGGTTGACAACTCACCTTTTTAAACTTATTTTCCAAGAATTGGATTCTGAGGCTGGTTTCAGCACTGTAAAAGACAAAAACCAATAAAGATATCGTGATAAACAGAAAAATAAGCCCATCCATGAAGGGACGGACTTTGAGAAACAAGAGCAGAGAATCCGGAAGTTCTCCAGTGGGATGGTTGTGCCAGGGAGAAAAGAAGAACCAGCGCGTATTGATGATGTCCTGTCCCACTGCATTTGTCAGGGCCGTAATGATTTCGGGGGGAGGCGCCACTCTACCCTGTTCTTCAGTAGTATGTGAGATATCGAAAGCAGAGAAGAAGAGAATAGTAACCAGAATCACAGCTGGCAAAGCCCAGAGAATAAAGAAGGAAAAGCCCCGGCGCAAAAGGACATAAATACCTTGAGGTATGAGGATAAGTACGGAAAAAAGATGATTGAATAAAAACAACGCAGTTGCACAATAATATAACAGCCACAGACGACTTTTTTTTGTCGGTGACGAAAGGGCATGCTGTAAGCTCAGAAGCGACAACAGGGCCAGAAAAAACATCAGCCCGTAAGGTCTCAATTCTTGCGCAAACCAAATCTGCGTGGGTGACAATGCCAGCAGAAGAGCGCTGATCAGGCCTGCTCGCCGTGAATAAAGAGAAGTTCCCAAAAAGTACATAAGCACTATGGCTGCTGTGCCAAAAGCAACCGGTAAAAGCCTCAGATACAAGGGATTCATCCCTGTAATTTTCGACCAATAATAAAAGAAAATATAGAAAACCGGGGCGCCTGTGTGCTCTGGCACTATAATTTTAAACAGGGAAAAAAAATCAGAGACACTGGAAGCTTTGAGCGGCACATAAGACGGGTATTCATCCAACCAGACAGACTGCTCAGAGAGGTGATACAAGCGAAGGAATAAACCAAGAGCCGTTATAAAGCACAGAGGAAGCAAAACTTTGTTGTCTTTGACAAAGGAAAACACATTGCTTCTCAGAGTATGCAGCTTATGTAAAAAACCACGAGGATCAGACAAGACAGTTGCCTTTCTGGATAAAAACTCAGTTTAGCACGCAGGAATCGACGGGATCAACACACTTTCTTTTCGCAGCAGAGATGAGCAGCTATTCAAAATAATTGAGTGTATAGACTAGAAAAAAGACCATCAGACCTTACTTGTCAGTACAAATCATCAAGACATCTAAAGAGAAGTACCTGCGGTGCCCCTGCATCATTTTACACCAAAAGACTGCATCTCGTCTCAAATTTCAGTATGGCCAGGAATTCATGACTTCAATATACCTGTATCTGATTTCTTGACATTTGCTATAATTTATTATATAAGGGAAAATTTCACACTCCATCCCTTCCGCTAGCCTTGCTGCAACCAGAGACCGACCTAAAAGAAATATAAGAGACCATGTTTTATTTTTTTGGCATAAAGAAACAAAAGCTGTCATCTTTATTTTCTTTTGTCAGTACCAACATCCCTTTTTCTGTATGTTGTATTTTTATACTGGGCTTTCTTCTTCGCCTCTATCACCTGCCACAACAATCCATATGGTTTGATGAATGGCTTTCTTATTCATCGCTCACCCCCTTGGGATGGAAGCATTTTTTGGCGACTTTTCGAATTGCTATTCCTGAACATGCCGCCGCTCCCTCCTATTACATCTTCTTTTATTTCTGGGCACAACTGGTCGGTACCGCTCCTGTACTCTTACGGCTTTTTCCCGTGGTAACAGGCAGTTTCGCCATTATCTTACTCTATCATCTCACTCTGCGATTCTACTCCCATCGAGCCGGAACAGTCAGCGCCCTTTTACTGGCTTTGTCACCGTCCCAGATTTGGTTCTCTCAAGAACTGCGCCCTTACGGGTGGATGTTTTTTTTGGCGTTGGCTTCCATCCTGTCTCTGGAAACAGCCTTATCATCCCCCAAGCGCCCTTCCCTTCGTTGGCTGCTCTATTATTTGATTACGACACTATTCGTTTTCAGCCATCTTTTTGCCCTTTTGGCTCTGGTCCCGCAAGGTATTTACGTCTTGTTCCGGCGGGGAATACGTGCATGTATTCTCTGGGCTATTCCATGCCTTATTCTTGTCGCGTTGTTAAGTTTTTCCGTTCTGTACGCATCTCACGTATCCATTGAGAGCAGAGTCACAGCTCCAGATCGTGATGCTGTACGGTATCTGATATACCCGATTTCAAAAGATATCGTAACGCTACACAGGGATCTTTCACCGCCCTGGCTATACAGCCCTCCCGAAGAAATCTCCGGTTCCTTAAAAGCTCTTTTGAAGTTTCGTCCTGTTTTTGACACAACCACTGTTTTACTTCTCTTGTCTTTGCTGGCTCTTTTCATCTTCAAACACTTGCGCCGTTGTATAAAAGAAGCCGCAGAGCCACTATCAGAGACAGGTTCATATTCGAACACAAAGTCAACAAAAAAGACTGACACCGACAATTCTTTATCTTCTCAGTTTCTTTATTCCAGATTTTTATTTATCCTGTGTTTGATTATTTCCGGTCCGATGATGCTGGCTCTGCTGGAAGTAATAACAAAACAAATAGTTATGGGAAGCAGCTATACCGCTTACAACATGATTGGTCTGTATCTGGCGGCCGGTTTTGTCATCAGCCAATTCCGTCATCGTTGGCTTTATACTGTGTCACTGTTACTGATTATTTTTTTCTACGGTTACCAATGTCTTATTTTTCTTCCTCACAGAACACACCCGGAATGGCGAGGAGCAGTAGACTATATTGCCGATCATTGCAAGCCTCATGATCTTGTTATTGATGAGTGTGTCGGTTATCCTATGTCTCGTACAATTCTTTTTGGCAACACAGCACCTGTCCAAACAGCACAGGCTTCTTCCTATGGAGACACATGCACACAAGCAGTTCATTATTTTAAGAGCACGCAGAAAGAAGCACTATCGGATGCATCCGTATGGATTTTGACTGAGCCCGTTTTCAGTATGCACAAAGCTGATCCCGATCATGCTCCTCTTCAGGTATTTAAGGCTGCACTGGAAGAACATGGTCTTCATGTAACCATCAAGTACTTTCCAGGCAGTATACCTCTGAGTTTACTGAAAGTAAATTCAGCCCCTGACACGACACCATCGCTTCCAGAACCATTTTCGCAGGCCCTGGATGTATTGGACTTTGAGTTATTTCTTTCAGACTTGACCATTATCCCTCAAACCCGGTCAGAAGAGGATCAACTTAAAGGAGCTTTCCAACGTTCTGTTGGCCGTTGGCCTTCAATTTTTCTTAACTATAATCCACAACTGGGTTTTTCCTTTTTGCGCAATAAGGAATACCGTCTAGCCGCTGCATTCGGCTCATATCTTCTTTCTCGGTACCCCTATTACAATATGAGTTATTATTTCATGGGCACCCTTCTGGCTGTGGCTGGAGAAAGAGAGCGAGCTGCAACCTACTTTCAACATGCTTTCTCACTGAATCCTCATATGGCATTTTATGCCGCTGCCTATTCCGAGGCCTTATGCAATTCTGGGGGTGAACAGCCTTCTCCGGCTCTATCCGAAAAACTCTTGTCTTTCCCCTTGACCTTCTTTGTGGATCTGGACCGCTTCTTACAGGAAAACACTATTGCTGATCCGGAACAGGAAGATAATACCCGGAAAATATTGCCACAGGAGATTCGCGACGAGTTGCGTGCCCACCTGCCTGACGGAGCGGCCTTGTCTGAAACTGTTTTTGCGGCTCAAAATTCTCCTGCAGACTTGAACAGCTGGCTTCCCATCACAAAAAGAATGCCGGCCTTGTTGTGTGAGCTTCGCCGGATCTTTACTGGAAAGGACGAGTCTGCAGCGGCCTGGTACCGGAAACATATTGAAAAGTATCCTTTCGAAAAGATTCTCTATGAACGTTTTGATGCTTATCTGAAAAAATCCGCTTTGCCGGATGACTATAAACGACAATGGCTGGAACTGGTGGAAAAAAATCCTGATCTTGCTTTTTATGCTTCCCAACGCCTGGCGGAGCGGGGTGATAGCTACTGGTCTGCGGGGAAACTCAAAAAGGCTCAAGGTCTTTATGAAGCAGCGCTTTCTCTGAATCCCCACAGGATTGACACGGCCGCCAAACTTGCAGCACGCTATATAACTCTGGAGCGTTTCGAAGATGCGCTGCCACTGCTGAGCGAAGTGCTTCAGCAGGATTTATATTTTCCCGATGCTTTGGCGCAGGCCAATGAGACTCTGCAAGTGCTGGACAACCCTGAGCGGGATATAGCATTCTGGCAAGGAGTGCATGCGGCTCGGAGTGGAGATTGGAATGTTATTTTCAGTCTGGGCACTGCTCTTGAAAAGGCGAATCGCTTTTTGGAAGGAGCGGATATCTTTTTATCACTGGATAGTGCAGATGCAAACATCTGCCATGCCCGTCTTGCCGCTGTTCGCTGTCTGCGTCTGGCAAAAGAATATTCAAAAGCGCAGACCTTGCTGGATACCCTGTCTCCCGATCACTGTGATCCGCCACGGCTAATCAGTTATGAATATGTAGAAACGGGCCAGGTATTTTTTGCAGAAGGTGATTTTGATGCTTCAGCCGCTTGTTTCAACCGGGCTCTGGATACAGGCGGATTTGACAGCCTGGCCAATTTTGGTCTCTACGAAATATCCCTTGTCTTGGATGACCGAAGAGCAGCCCTGGACTATTTACAAAAATCCGTGGATGCCGATACAGACAATCTATGGCACAGGCAGATGCTTGCTCAAGAACAGTTGAAAGAAGGACTTTGGGACAGGGCTCTGGATAATATCGAGGTGCTTCTGAAAGCGAAGCCTCAGGATCCCGGTCTGCACCATCAGCTTCTTTCTCTTCTTGATCAGGATATGGATTCAGTAGTGACGGAACGTCTCCACAGCCTGTTAAAGAGCTTTTCCGAGCCATGAAATCACCTTCTGTTTTTCCGCTTTTTTCCTGAAAATCACCCTGAGTAGCAGCATCATGTCCGGATTCGTTATACTTATGCCCGAGGTGTGAGTTTCTTTTGCAGGGAAAAGGCATATTCACATTCAATACAACGCAGCCATGGAGTGGACTCATGACACAGGAACGTCATCCCGGTGATGTGATCAAAAATTTACGTGAAACCCAGCAACTGAGCCTGGAAGAGCTGGCGGAACGCTGTCAGCTGGAAGTGGAATTTATCGCCCATATTGAACAGGGTCGTCTCTTCCCTTCTCTGGCGCCTCTCATGAAAATAGCCAGAGCGCTGGGCGTTCGACTGGGCACCTTTCTGGATGGAGAAGAAGGTACAGGCCCCGTGCTGGTGCGTCAGGGTCAGGCAAGCGATGTGATGCGCTTTACGGGCTCGGGAGCGCAGAAGACAGGGACTCTCGATTTTTATTCTCTCGGTGCCGCCAAAAGCGACCGGAACATGGAACCCTTTCTCATTGATGTCTGTCCTTCTGATGACACGGAACCCGTCCTTTCTTCCCATGAAGGGGAAGAGTTCTTGTATGTACTGGCTGGAACGGTCCGGGTTGTGCTCGGTCGCGAGACTTACCTGCTTCAGGAAGGTGACAGCATTTATTATGATTCCATCGTTCCCCATGAAGTTCGGGCTGGCGATGGTGCCGGAGCCAAGCTTCTGGCTGTGGTGTATGCCCCCTTTTAAGCGGTGGTATGGGCTGAGTTTTTTCATTGGAGAGCGGCATGATTAAAATTGATAAGACCATCGGAACTGTTTTTCAGGAGCAGGCAAGCTTGCACGCCGATAAGGACTTCATGATTTATCCTGACCGGGGTCTGCGCTTCACCTGGAAGGAATTTGATGAGCGCACGGCACTTCTTGCCAAGGGATTGCTGCAGCTCGGCCTTCGCCCGGGAGATCATCTGGGAGTGTGGGCACGCAATGTTCCGGACTGGCTGACCCTCTTTTTTGCATCTACCCGCATTGGCGTGGTCCTTGTCACAGTCAATACTTCCTACAAAAGTCATGAGCTGGCTTATATATTGAAGCAGTCGGACATGAAAGCGCTGGCCATTGTTGATGGCTTCCGTGATGTCAGCTATATCGACACACTCTATGAACTGGTGCCTCAGCTTCGACAAGTTCCCCGGGGCATGTTGCACAATCCTGAATTTCCTCATTTGAAGCATGTGCTTTTCATGGGTCAGGAAAAACATCGGGGCATGTACAGCATGCCGGAACTATTTCAACTGGGTGATCAGTGTCCCGATGATTTTTTAGAGGAGATCAGCAGTTCACTGGACTGTGATGATGTTGTGAATATTCAGTACACTTCCGGCACGACAGGCTTTCCCAAAGGCGTGATGTTGACCCACAGGAATATTCTCAACAACGGTTTCCATATTGGAGAGCGCCAGAAATTCACGGAAAAAGACAGGGTCTGCCTGCCCGTTCCGCTCTTCCACTGCTTCGGTATCGTGCTGGGCGTAATGGCCGCCTACACCCATGGCGCAACAGTGGTCATGGTGGAAATCTTTGATCCTCTTCTCACACTGGCAGCCGTTCAAAAAGAGAAATGCACGGCCTTGTATGGCGTTCCGACCATGTTCAATGCGGAATTGAATCATCCCATGTTCTCCCTCTTTGATCTGAGCTCTTTACGCACGGGGATCATGGCGGGTTCCCCCTGTCCCATTGAAATCATGAAACGTGTCATCAATGACATGCACTGCGAGCAGATCACCATTGCTTACGGGCTGACAGAAGCTTCGCCAGTCATTACACAAACAAGTACGGAAGACACCATTGAACGACGGGTCAGCACCATAGGTCAGCAGCTTCCCGGCATGGAAGTAAAAATCATCAATCCTGAAACAGGTGAAAGGCTCGGCGCCAACGAAGAAGGCGAGCTCTGTTGCCGTGGCTACAATATCATGAAAGGCTATTACAACATGCCTGAAGCGACCGCTGAGGTCATTGATGCCGATGGGTGGTTGCACACAGGCGATCTGGCAACAGTGGACGAGCATGGCTATTACCGTATCACCGGTCGCAGCAAAGATATTATCATCCGTGGTGGCGAAAATATTTCTCCCCGGGAGATCGAAGAGTTTCTCCATACCATGCCCGGCATCCTCGATGTGCAGGTAGTCGGCGTTCCCGATGAGCGTTATGGCGAAGTGGTATCAGCTTTTATTATTCCGAAAGAAGACATTGATATTACTGAAGCAGACGTGCGTGACTTCTCGCGGACCCAAATCGCGCGGTATAAGGTACCGAAATACGTCTTTTTTGTTCAGGATTTTCCCATGACAGCCAATGGCAAAATCCAGAAATACAAACTTCGTGAACAGGCCTGTAAAGAGCTGGATATCACGCCTTCGGATACGATCACAGCGGAGGGTTGAGCCCTCCTGCCAACCCTTTCATGCTTTTGATTCAGCCCCTGTTTTTTTGCTATACTCTTTGCGTTGTGGGCGATTAGCTCAGTTGGTTAGAGTGCCACGTTGACATCGTGGAGGTCACTGGTTCGAGCCCAGTTAGTCCCACCAGATAAAAGCCCTTGATTTCATTAAGAAAATCAAGGGCTTTTGCTTTGCGGTTTTCGGCATAAATCAAGAGGCGGGGCTTGCCGCACCGCTGCCGTCATCAACCGGTACGGGCTACAGCAGGGGGTTGAAAGGCTTGTTTTCGTTGCCTTTGTAATAATTGGCGATACCGCTGAGGGAGATGACGCAGTTGGGAGAAGAGACGGGTAGCCAGCGGCCCACGGGCTGGCCGGATCCCATGAAGGCGTTGGCGGACAGATCTTCAAGCGAGCCAAAGGCGTGCCAGAGGATGTCCCGCATTCGGGTANNGCCACGTTGACATCGTGGAGGTCGCAGGTTCGATTCCCGCATCGCCCACCATTCTTCCTTATTCCTTCCTCATTTTTTGACCCTCTTATTCACCATAGAGGGCAAATGTATCCGCTTCCACATGCAATTGGAGAACACCCTGTTCTACGCTAAAAGCCTGTTCTGTCCGGGTACCGTCTGTTTTCTCCCGAAGCATGCGCTTGGGCACAGCAACAGTAAAGGGCAGCTTCTTCAGGTCAATGAAAGCCGTAAAGGCGGCGTTCTCCGGCAGGGGCATCAGTACAAGGCTGTTCTCCTCTTTTGTCAGGCGAAATGCGCCATCGGTTACGATGCCATCAAAGTTCATCCTCTTTTTCTCCAGATTGAACCTCGAAAAAATGGGGTTGATTTTCACAGAAGCGGGAGTATAGGTCAGGGCTGTTATTTCATCGTCTTCGCCTTCACAACGCAGTGTACCCAGGAAAAAGGATTTCTCTTCGAGGGTACTGTTCAATATTGTGCAGCGTTGTAATCCCTCTACAAAAATTCCCGCTCGGATCTTGAATTCATCACCGGGCCGGCTGAAGTCAGGCAGGGTGCGACTCGCAGAGGTCACAAACGGCTCATCCGCCTTGCCACTACCGATGAAAAAGGAGTGATCGGCCTGGAAGGCAATTGAGTCGTCCTCATTGAGAAAGTGGACAAACACCTTCAGGCCCCGGGTCAACGGTCCGTGAGGCTTCCAGTGCAGGCTCAATTCAAAGTACTTCTCCTTTTCCAAAGTCACTGTTGATGACGCAAGTTCAACAGGCTCATAGGCGATCTGGTCCGTTCGGGCATTGACATAGAGTGCTTCGGGGGAGCGGCTCCATTCAACGAGGACACCTTCCCGACGTTCAATAGCGCAGGCGCTATCCCCCGCTTCACTGTAAAAGCCCATGGGAGGAAGAATCCGCCCGAACACAGACCAGTCCTTGTCCTGCTGTCTGTTAACCCACACCTGCGCACCGTTTTCATAGCCCACCTGCTGGGTGTGTATGTTGTCATTGATAAAGGCATGGTCAGCAAGAGCCACACGGGCAATACGAGTCATAAAATCGTTTGAAAGCCAATATTTCCGAACGGTATCACGACTGAAAGGCTGTGTGGTCATGGCGGGGTGGCCCGTGAGCATTTCCGTTGCCATATAATCGTCACTGAAAATTCCCGCCAGTTCCGATGGTTCTCCGGCTTTGTACCGGGGATCATAGCCGGCTCCATGATAAATAAAGCGGTCATGACAGGCCATGTCGCTCCAGGGGATCCGTTCCGCATCTTCACATGCAATGGGCCAGGTGAAGCCCTGATCAGGATGGGAAGGAGGGCTGACATCCACCCGCAAATGATTTGCCTGGGCTCCATCAACGCTTCCTATGAGCTGATCATGGCCACTTTCCGAAATCATGGGTGCATTACCGCCCAGGGTATCCCTGATCCAATTAAAAGAATCACCCCAGATTTCACGGCAAAGCATGCGGTCTTCCAACTGTCCATCGCTGGTCCACGAATCACAGGGCATCACGCTTGCCCACACATCAATGAAAAAGGCGCTGGGTGCGATATTTTCCCGGATCCACTGCACATTTCTTTCCAGGAAAGGCCGCATGGCCATGGGCCGCCAGCGAAAGGCCTGAGACCCACGCCCTTTGTTGAGCCAGGCCCAAAAGGGTTCCCTGTTTTTATGGAAAGCAATATGATCATAGCTGAACTGATCCGCATCGGGATAAAAGTCGATATAGTTGTCATGGGGTGCGAAGAGGACGTCATGATCATGACAGATGGCGACCAGTTCCAGAAATTCCTGAAAAGTCCCCCATCTGGTATTGGGCGGTGTGATGTCCGGCAGACGATAATCATAGCCATGGCGTTGCCAGTTGTGCCAGAGGACCACACTGTTGGTCAATCCATATCGAAAGGACTGCTTCAAATCTTCCGTTGCGCGTTTGATATCCCCTCTCCACAGATCAAAGCCGTAACGTCCGGCCAATTGCGGAACACCGGGCCCGGCCTGCAAGCCGTTGATATCTCTCCAGACCTTGACAGCTGACCATACATTTGGTGCCGGAATAAAATGAAAATCAGCCGCGATGCCCGCCTGCAAGCTGTAGATTTTGTCAACAGGCGTTACCACAAAACGTGAAGGCGGTGCTTTCAGAGCCTGCACCACAGACAGACCTGTCGGAAAATCAAAGCCCACAAAAGAAGTGGCCAGCTGATGCGCATCCGCCGCCAGAGTGAAGGCTTGCGGATCACAAATGACATTGCCCATGCCCGCATAGATCCTGTCGGCCCGGGCACTCCAGGGGCCTGTTTGTACAGATTCCAGGCAGGGAATCAACCAGGGCTGAGAGGCCGGCGCATTTTCCAGACGCAGTACGACACACAGGGCTTTGTCATCAATCACAGAAAGATCAGCAACCAGATCGTAGTTTCCTGAAGGACTTTCAAAAGCATGACGGATCAGAAAACCCTTCTGAGTGGGCTCTGTCTCCACGAAAACGAGCTCCGTGACTCCTTGCGCCTTTTGTAATTCTTCGCCGAATACATGCACGGAAAAACCCTGAAAGCTGAGGAGGCCCTCATCTCCTTCAAAAAACACGGTGCCATCGAGAAGGCCCCGGTGACCGAGAACAAAAGAAACATCATAGTTTATCCCGTCAATGGAGAGCTGTCCTATCTCTTGCTTTTCATGTTTTGGCGGATCGACCACGTTCTTCTCTTTCCCTACGTGGATTTGCGGGGCTCCCCACAAAGCTCTGTCGCAGGTAGTGTCCCAGGCCGGACCCGGATGGGTTTCCAGTTGCAAGAGTATGGTCTGACCTGCATAGGCATCAAGAGAACAACGGTGATATTGCCAGCTTTTATCGTCTGTATGACTTTCGAAAAGAATTTCGCCCAAAGCTTCCTCAGGGGCCTCTTCGGGCAATACACGGAGTCGGAAGGTCACCCCATCACTGGGCGGCTCCAACCCTTCTTTGTGCGGAGCGATAGCCACAGCAGTTGAGAACCAGATTTCTTCTTCTTCGGGAAGAGATACAAAGTATTCCCGGATTACCGAACCACGAGCTCCTCCATGCCAGGGAGGATGAGCAAAAAGGCTTTCCAATGCCTCAGGGAGAGCATGTACACCTTGCGGCTCCACTGTGGCCCTGGTATAGCCTTCCACTCCATTAAACCCCACAGAGAGGAAAATCGGTGGAACATCACGCATTTCCAGACGGGTACGGTGAATCGGAGAGGCCAAAAGACTGAAGAGGCCGGGTTTCACAGGCAAGGCTTTCCAGGGGAGTGCGTATTCAGGTTGAGGCACGTCTGTGAAGCGTGTATAAATCAGTTGGACAGCGTGAGCTTCCTTCTCCTCCCCTTCTTCAATAAAATGGACGTGGGCATGAAGAGGATAAATGGCGTTGAAACTGTCTGCTGCGACATGAACGGTGAAACCAATGCTCAGGCTTTCTTCTTTTTTCAGACTGAAATCTATCTTATCAGCAGGATCCACTTTCCAGCCATCGATGGAACTGAGCAGAAGCTGACCTGTGAGAGCTTCGCCTGTACTGCTCAGCTTCACTGAACACTCCAGAGGATCGTTCTTTTCCGTGATCTGATCAGGCACGTCCAAGACCACCAGCAACGAACCGACTTCATCAGTGGGTTCATTGAAGGCAAAAACATTTGCAGCCATAAAAAGCAGTGTTGCAATAAAAAAGAAAGTTCTCATGCTTCGTCCTTTCATGATTTCCTGAATTGTAACAACAGGTACCGCCTTTGTGCCACTTCAGGGGAAGAAGCCATGACGAGTTGGCTGAAGCCTCTTGTATCCCAAGACACTGGTGTCCAAAATGCGAAGGCCCATGTAAGACCGTTCTACAGCCACACAATGCCATAAAGACAAGCTTTTTCGGGTGCTCAGCACATAGAAAAAGGTATCAGCACATGGAATGAGCCTGTCCAAGAAAAGCTGATTTGGACAAGAATGATCCCAAGACAACCACTGAGGAGAAAACCTGCTTATATCCCCTCTCTTTTTCCCTTTATGAAGGCTCATGTGACGTTATCATAGTCCAAGCGTTATAATACCCTTTATGACAGACAAATGGATCCGACTCAGCGAAATCTCTCCCCATCACACCACTCCCGCCATGCGCCAGTATCTGCAGGCCAAAATGGAATGTGAGGGGAGCCTTTTGTTTTTTCGCATGGGTGATTTTTATGAGCTGTTTTTTGAAGATGCCGTGGAGGCGGCGGAAATACTGAATCTGGCGCTCACCTCCAGAGACGGCCCCGATAAAGAGCGACGTGTCCCCATGGCCGGTGTGCCTGTACGCGCCGTGGACAGCTATATTGCGAAACTGGTCCGGCTGGGGAAATCCGTATCCATTTGCGAACAGATGGAAAACCCGAAGGATGTCAAAGGCATTGTCAAGCGTCAGGTAGTCCGTACAGTGACTCCGGGCACGGTTCTGGAACCGGAATTGCTCGACGATGGACGCAACAATTATCTGGCCGCCATTGCTGTGGGTGAGAAGGAAGGGGCGGCCGCCTTCGTGGATATGACGACAGGTGAATTTCTGACCCTGACTGTTGCGCCTCAATCCGAAGAACTTTTTGACGAGCTGGCAAGACTTACTCCCGCTGAGCTGCTGATGGCTGAAAAAAATGATGCCTCACTTTTCATGGAGACGGAAAAACGGTTTCCGGAAATGGCCGTGACCCGCCGCCCCGCCGATGAATTTGACCCGGAATACGGGAAAGAAGCCCTCCTCCATTATTTCCAACTGAAGACACTGGAAGGACTGGGCGGGCTGGCTCTGTCTGATCAGGCTCTGGCCTGTGCGGGAGCCGTTGTTTCCTATCTTAAAGAAACTCAACGGGACAGCATCCCCCAGCTGGATCTTCCCCGGCACCAGCGTCCTTCGGCCTATGTGGCTCTGGATGCGAATACGCAGCGCAATCTCGAACTCACTGTGACCATGCACGACAAGAGCAAGCGCGGCTCCCTGCTGGGGGTATTGGATAAAACACTGACGGGTATGGGCGAACGGAAATTGAGACATTGGATTCTGCATCCCCTGTCCGAACTGGAACCCTTGCAGGAACGGCTTGATGCGGTCACGGAATTTTACGATGAGATTACCCTGCGCCTGACCTTGCGCGATGCATTGAAGGGCATGCCTGATATTGAACGTTTGTTGGGAAGAATCACGGCCAGTGCCGGCAATGCCCGGGATGTCCTGGCTCTGGGAACTACACTGGCTCAGCTTCCGGAAATTCTGCGTATTGCAGACAGTTTTCAATCGCCCTTGCTCCAACAACTCCAGACGACACTGGATCCTCTGGAGGATATCACCAGCCTTATCGAAAGATCCATAGCTGATGATCCGCCGCTGGTTCTCAATGAGGGTAATCTCATTCGGGAAGGCTATCATGAAGAATTGGATCGACTCCGGGATCTGGTACGGGGCGGGGTCAGCTGGATCGCCAGACTCCAGCAGGAAGAGCGGGAACGGACGGGCATAGCCAAGTTGAAAGTGGGGTTCAACCGTGTCTTCGGCTATTACATTGAGATCAGTCGGACCCAGTCCCATCTGGCCCCCGATGATTACGAGCGCAAACAGACTCTGGCCAATGCGGAGCGTTTTATCACGCCTTCTCTGAAGAAATATGAGGAAGAAATTCTCACGGCCCAGGAAAAAATGCAGATTCTGGAATACGATCTCTTTGTTGCATTGCGCAGCCAGGTGGCTGCTGCAGCAAAACGGATCCGGAAAACAGCCGATGCTCTCGCCTCTCTGGATCTCATCGCTTCACTGGCGGAAGTGGCGGCCACACATAATTATTGCCGGCCTGAGCTGGACAAGTCCGGCGAGATTGAGATTGCTGACGGGCGCCATCCTGTTGTGGAGGACATCAACAAGCAGAATGATTTTGTGCCCAACGATACTCGACTGGGTGAAAACGGTTCTCGCATGCTCATCATGACGGGCCCCAATATGGCGGGTAAATCCACCTATCTGCGGCAGGTCGCGCTGATCTGTCTCATGGCGCAAATGGGCAGTTATGTGCCCGCATCCAAAGCACGCATAGGACTCGTGGACCGGATTTTCACCCGTGTGGGCGCCTCCGATAATCTTGTTCGGGGCGAAAGTACTTTCATGGTGGAAATGATCGAGACAGCGGCCATTCTGAACAGTGCAGGTAGAAACAGCCTTCTCGTTCTGGATGAAATCGGCCGGGGAACAAGCACCTATGACGGCATCAGCATTGCCTGGTCTGTGGCGGAATACATACACGATGCCATTCAGGCGCGCACCCTCTTCGCCACACACTATCACGAGCTGACGGAACTGGGTGACAAACTGGAGCATGCCCGGAATATCAGTGTATCCGTCCGCGACTGGCAGGACACCATCGTTTTTCTCTATCGTGTCGTCGATGGCGGGGCTGATCACAGTTATGGCATTCAAGTGGCGAAGCTGGCGGGATTGCCCCAGCAGGTTCTGAAACGTGCTCACAAAATACTGGAGAGTCTCGAAGCCGGCGGCCCGACAACAGGCGCCACGGAAAGCGGAGCACAGCAGATGTATCTCTTTGCACCTGTGGAAGAGAGCAGCCCCGGCCCTCTGGAAAAAGAGCTGGAAGAACTGGATGTGGACGCCCTCTCACCCAGAGAGGCACAGGCCTTCCTCTATCATCTGAAACATCTGAGCAACCGTCCGCGCAAAGGCAAGTGACTTCAGTTTTCTGTCTGCTTTTTTTCCTCTTTGGGCGGACGGAGGGACACGCCCAGATGGGCCTTCATGCCTTCTCCGAAGTCACCCTGAGCCACCAGCCAGAAAGGGCTGTCCTGCAGGGGCAGCGCATCTTCTGCAATCGTCACGGACAAGGGAATAGCGCGCCTTTCCATGGACTCCAACCGGACTGTCCAGTTTCTTTTCGGGAACTCCCAGCCGGATGGAATTTCAGTCAGTGCCACCTGTCCCTTCACCCTGTGATCACTCAGGTTATAGGCGGCCAGTTCCCACTCCTGCTCGCCGGGCCGGGCTGTGCGGTCGTGTTCCGTTGCCCAGTCAACGGAATGCATCTGTATATCCTCCACAGGCGCACAGAATTGAAGAACAATCGGACTGGGCGCTTCAAAGTCCACAGGCTCGGGTGCGGGACTCTTGTGCAGCTTCAGAGTATCCGTGCTTCCCGGGGGCAGCACGAGAAAAACGGGAGTACCCGTCACTTCATCGGGCACTTCAGCCGGCTGAGGACGGCCCAGATAATCCCAGACACTTTCCACAGAAAACTCTTCAGGCAATGCAAGTGAAGCTTTTGTATTTCCACGTTCCGGCCAGTCGTTCCGTCCTTCCGCCCAGACCACGAGGACATCCTTTGTTTCGCCCTGGGGTCTCGCCTGAAAAACGAAGACATAAAGATTTTCATCTCCTTCATCAATCCACTGGCCCTTATAAGTCGCATCAGCCAGAAGACGGCCTGTCGCCGCCAGAGCCGCATAGCCCATACGGGGTGAACCGTCCTTTCTCAACAGTCCGAATTGAATGGTATTGTTCCGCTCCATATACCAGGGCAGGACAAAATGAAACTGGCGGGCCACTCCGCTGGCAAGACTGGATGCCATGGACTGGATGATAAAGGAGGCTTTCAGTTTTTCGTACTCCCAGGTGAAATCGCCATCAGCTGATTCAGGGTCAGCGAGCATGCCCCGATCACTTTCCGATATCCACATGGGTTTACCGCCTGTTGCCCGAAAAGCCCAGGGGCGCAAGCGGGGATAATCATGATGCCAGTCATAAGAATGGAAACAAAATATATCAAAATAAGAACCCACCTGATTGTGGATCATACCCTGATAATGGTTTTCGGAAAATTTTCCCGCATATGGACCCAGACAGACCGTCGCATCCGGATTCCCTTCTTTAAAACCCAGGTAAGCCGCTTTCTGGTGAGAAGAGAGTTCATCACCGGTATGTCCACCGAAATTACTGATATTTCCTTCATTCCAGGGTTGCCAGGCCTGTACCGTGTCCTGAAAGCGTGCCGCCGCATCACGACAGAAACGCCAGGTGAGCCGAAGATCCTGAGGTATCCGGTTTCTCTCCTGAGGATAACCGCGCAGCCAAGAGGGCGTATGATGAAAGACTTGCAGAATATCCAGTCCCTCCGCCTTCTGGATGGCGGCTGTGTCATCATACTTTGTGTGGGCGACAAATGGTCCGGGTTCAGGCTGCAATTCCCGCCAGTGGAGGCGATCACGCACCATGCGTACCCCGGCCAAGGCGGACAGGTGAGCCACATACTTCCAACTCTCTTCTCCTTCGGGAGGTACCCAGGACAGGGCAACATCAACAGCAATGGGCGTCTCGGGCGACGGTCGTTGTTTCAGAGCGGTCAGGACGGCTATGGAAGTCCAGTGGAGCAATTCATCGGATTCGTCAAGAAAGTCCACCTTGTACCAGCCCACGGGCAAAGTACCCGCAGCCCGGACCAGAGTCCCCTCTTCGACAGTACCTTCGCTGAAGAGGCTGAAATCATCGAGAAGCAGCCTCCAGGAATGGCTTCCTGCAGGAGCGGACAAGGTTACGACTTCATCTTCAGAGAAAACGAAGCATTCCGCATGAAGGGTTGAAGTCAGAAGCAGCAAGGCCGCAATGCAAAGCCGGAATTTCGCCATGATAAGGAAGCTCCTTGTATAGTGATTGAAACAGATGATCCCTGACAGCTGTCTGTTGGTTATATACCAAAAGGGTTGTGCTTTTCCAAAACTCGGCCAGAGCGTGGAGACTTTAAAGGGAAGTGATGATTTCTCCTGTGTCTTTTAGCCACGAAGTCACGAAGGACAGGTCGGTTCATTAAGAAAATGAGAGGAAGAGGCTTATGTGTCTTCCCGGAGTCTCTTTTGTATCCCAAGACATGCCTGCATCCCTCCCACATCCGTCCGATCCGACCGATCCGACCGATCCGTCCGACTCCCCGGAGATGTCTGATCCCTTCGAGTCTCTTATTCGCCTCAAGACCAACCTCCGTCGTCCTTCCGGTTTTTCCCGTTTTTTGTTGTTCTCCCGAGAAACAGAATTGTATGTTGTGTATTCTGTAGGTAATGCTTTGACCTTGAGTAATTTCCGGCGTAAAGTTTTCTCAGTAATGGATTTGTTTGAGAAAACAGAGATATCATGCCGTAATCAGGTTTTTAACTTCTCCGAGTCACAATACGCTGTCTGCCAATGTGGAAATTGGCGTTCCCAGGAGTGAATCTCAACGTCTTTCAGGGTTCCTCAAGGCGTTATTTGTTCGTGATTATCTGAAGACACCTTGCAGAGTCAACAACACAAACTTCTTCGAAAAAACAATGGAAGTTAACGGGTAATAACTCGGAAAAAATACAGGCGACATAAAAAAGACCCATCGTTTTGACACGTCCACTCTGTCCTCTTTGTTCATTGATTCGCCATAAATGCCCTGACCCCACCCCTCGCAAATCCCAGCGATTTTCCTGACATCAGTAATCGCATGGAGTCTCTTAAATCCTGCACTCCCCCCTTTTGTCCATGAAATGAGATATCTTTTGCTCAGGATATGCCTTTTATTCTATGATATGAGCGATCGGCAGAAACAGAAAGAGAACTGTGTCTCCAATCCACCTTTTTCAGCGTCCCCCACCTCAACCGGAAGAGAACTACATACCATGTTTGAAAGATTGCAAATGGCTCCTGCAGACAGTATTCTCGGTCTGACAGATGCTTTCAGAAAAGACAGCAACCCGAATAAAATCAACTTGGGTGTCGGAGTATATAAAGATCCATCGGGCAAGACACCGGTTTTGCAATCCGTGAAGGCCGCGGAAGCTTTTCTGGTGGAGAATGTGCAAACAAAAAGCTATCTCCCCATTACGGGTTCTCCAGCATATGCACGAGTAACGCAAGGGCTGCTTTTCGGTGCAGGTCATGAGGTGGTCACTGCCAACAGAGCCTATACTGCCAACACGCCCGGTGGCACCGGTGCCCTTCGCGTGGCTGCGGACTTTCTTCATCGCTGCAACGCATCAACACGGGTCTGGCTGAGTAATCCCACCTGGGCCAATCACAACGCTATCTTTGAGGCTGCGGGCCTGGAGCGGCTTGTTTACAGCTATTATGATCCGGCCACACGGGCTGTCGATTTTGAAGGAATGCTCTCCAGCCTTGAAGAAGCACAGCCGGGCGATGCACTGCTGCTTCATGCCTGCTGCCACAACCCCAGCGGTGTGGATCTGAATGATGCGCAATGGCGGACCATTGTGAACCTTATCCGGGACAAGTCGCTGCTGCCCGTGGTGGATTTTGCCTATCAGGGTTTCGGAAGTGGTTTGGAAGAAGATGCCGCCGGCGTCCGGTTACTTGTTGAGTCCCTCCCCGAAGTGCTTATATGCAATTCCTATTCCAAAAATTTCGGACTTTATCAGGACCGTGTGGGAGCCATTACCCTGGTTGCCGCAGATGCAGACACAGGAGCCCGGGCTTTCAGTCAGGTGGAAAAAGTGATCCGTGCGAATTATTCCAATCCCCCGGCTCATGGCAGTCTGGTGGTCACCACCATCCTGGAGAACGATGAGCTGCGTTCCCTGTGGCAAAAAGAGATTGATGGCATGCGGGGACGTATCCAGGAAATGCGTTCTCTTTTTGTGGACACCCTTCAAAACCTGGGAGTTGCGCAGGATTTTTCTTTTATCCGCCAGCAGCATGGCATGTTTTCTTTTTCAGGATTGACCAAAGATCAGGTGGATGCTCTGCGTACACGCTACGCCATATATATCGTGGGCTCCGGTCGTATCAATGTTGCAGGCATGACAGAGGGCAATATGGCTGCTTTGTGTAAAGCCATTGCCGATGTGCTATAACTAGACAGATTATTTTTGCGATTTTTCCCTTTTGGATCAGTACCTTGGATGAAGTATTAGGAAATATTCTTTTCAGTTTCTTTATTGCCGGTATTCTGATACTCGGTGTAAGCCTCTATTTCTATTACCATTTTCTCATTCGCAGAGCCTTTATAGAAATGGCCAGGAAACTGGGTTACCGTTATTACTACCGCAGTTATGCCATTCCGCAACGCTTTTCCTTTCTGTCGCAGCATCGACGGGGCCGGGGCCGTTACGCCTTCAATATTCTGGTCGGGCAGGAGGAAGGCGGCTCTCACATGCTCTTCGATTACACCTTCAGTACGGGGCTGGGTGCAGAAAAAAAATGGCATTACTCCAGTTTTTCAGCCATGCGCCACGGAAAAACATGCTCCTTCCTTCGCATTTATCCCCGAAGCATGCTGGAAGTACTGGGTGATATTGTGGGCTATGACGAAGCGATTTTTGAAGACAGCCCATTCACCCACCGATATGCCGTCTATGCCACCGATGACTCTTTCGCCCAGGAGATGGTCACGCAACCGCTGGTGGATTATCTGATGCGGCATCCCGGGATGTCCCTGGAAGTGGAACCCTACTGGGTGGCTCTGGGGGCGTCGGAACGGCTCATCCCTGAAGAGATTCCCCGCCGTCTCAGGCAGGTTGAAAAAGTTCGGGCCATGCTCCCTCTCTAAGCTCTTCTCCCTGATCTCCGGTGTCTGATGATTCCTCATTGCATCGGTTAACGTATGTACACACAAAGGTGGTACAATCAACTTATGCGTTGTAGCCTGTGCAGCCTTTGGGCACCAATGAACAAACTGTCTTTATGGGAGAGGCAGGTAGTGATCCTTACTACGAGGTTTTTGCAACAGCAGTTCAGGGCGGTTGATCCGCCGGATCTTCAGGACAGACATCTTTCCTCCTCCTTCTTTTTCGCCCCTTCCCCTTCTTCTCCGCCACAGCACGGGCATTCTGTCTTTTGTGATATCAGTTTTTTTATAGATCGGTCCAATTTCGAAAGGGAGACACAATAAGCATGGCAAAAGCACCTTTTATTTCTGAACAGCAAATGTTGAAATCCACCAGTGCAATTGTCCTGGGTGGCGGCCGGGGTACACGTTTGTACCCTTTGACAAAAGTAAGGTCAAAGCCGGCTGTACCACTTTGCGGCCGTTATCGTCTGGTGGATATCCCGCTGAGCAATTGCATCAATTCCGGTATCAACAGGATCAGTGTGCTGACCCAGTTCAACAGCCACTCTCTCAACCGCCATATCAACCGCGCCTATAAATTTGATGAATTCAATGGAGGCTTTGTTGAGATTCTGGCGGCTGAGCAGACCAACGAAACCGGGGATTGGTTCCAGGGTACGGCTGATGCGGTCCGCAAACATTTGAACCATATCCACCAGAGTGGAGCCTCCCACTTTCTTATCCTCTCCGGCGACCAGCTGTATCGCATGGACTACCGGCGCCTCCTTAAAACGCACTTTGAAAAAGATTCGGATATCACTGTGGCCGCTCTGCCTGTAACCCGCGAAGATGCGCAAGGCTTCGGGATCATGAAGGTAACCCGCAAAGCGGCTATCCGTCGTTTTGTTGAGAAACCAACTGAAGACAGTCTTCTTGATTCCCTGATCACTCCGGAAAAAGTGTTTGAAGATTTCGGGCTCTCCGCCGACGGCAAAGACTATCTGGCCTCCATGGGTATTTATGTTTTCAAGGCGGAAGTGCTGGCTGATCTGCTCCTCTCCCATCCTGAATGGGTGGACTTCGGCAAGGAATTCCTTCCCAATGCCCTGAAGACACACAAAATTTTTGCGCATATGTTTTATGGCTTCTGGGAAGATATCGGAACGGTCCGCTCCTATTTTGATGTGAGTATGGCCATGGCTTCGGCCAATCCCCCCTTTCAGTTTCATGACCCGAACAATGTCATCTATACCCACGCACGTATGCTGCCCGGGGTTCGTATTGATCGCTGCACCACCAAAAACTCCATCCTCTGCAGTGGCACCCGTATTGAACGGGCTGTCATCGAAGATTCCATCATCGGCATCCGCAGTATCGTCCGACCGGGTGTTGAAATCAAAAAATCTGTTGTGCTGGGTGCTGACTATTTTGAAGAGGCCGGATCTGGAATAAGTAATCCCATCGGCATCGGCCGGAACACAAAAATCACACGGGCCATTATCGACCACAATGCACGCATTGGCGATAACGTCATCATCCGTGGCTCCAAACGGCTGAAAGATGCGGACGGGGATGGCTTCGCCATTCGCGATGGTATCGTCGTGGTTCTGAAGGACGCTGTTATCCCCAAAGGCGCACGCATTGGTGACGTATGAGTGCTGCTCTGAGCCCGTCCTTCCAGCCTTCAATGCAGAAAGCCCTTTACTGACAAGGCACCGTCGGGAAGTGAATTTCTTGATCGGATTCATGAAAAGTGTTAGGATTACCGTCCAGTTACAGGAGCGTTATCCACCGGATTGCTGCATCTTGGGCTCCGCTCGACTTTGGCAAAGAATATCTTCATATCTCCGAATAACCGGAGCATCAGGAATAGCTTCGCCTTTACATGTGTATTACCATTGGAATTAAGTTTTTTCAAGAAAACTTCATGAACAAAGGAGAATTTTCCGTGAACAAGAAAAAACAAATCGCACTGGCCCTCGGCTTGAGTATCGCACTGCTCGTGGGTCTGGGCATTCTGGGCGTACCGGATCGTCTTCCTGAAAGTGAGCATATCGCTCGTAACCAGGTTTCCCTGCGCCTCAACCAGATTTATGCTGATGAAAACAAAGCCGCTGAAGCCGCCGAAGATGCGGCCTCTTCAACCCAAAAGGACACTGCTATGACCCCTGCCGTATTTAAAGTGAAGTTTGAATGTACCAACGGTGATTTTATCGTGGAATGCAACCGAAACTGGGCGCCTCTGGGTGCTGATCGCTTTTATGAACTGGTACAGGAAGGCTTCTTTGATGACTGCGGTTTTTTCAGGGTCATCCCGGATTTTGTCGTTCAATTCGGTCTGGCGGCCGACCCTGCAGTCACAGCCAAATGGAAAAACAAGCGGCTGAAAGATGATCCCGTAACGCAAAGCAATTTGCCCGGATTCATCACCTTCGCCACTTCGGGCCCCGACAGCCGGACAACCCAGCTTTTCATCAACACAGGAGATAACAAGAGGCTTGATGGAATGGGTTTCTCACCCTTTGGCAAAGTGACGGAAGGCCTGGATGTCGTGAAAGCCATCAATGCTGAATATAAAGAGAAGCCTCATCAGGGCATGATTACCAACGAAGGTAACGACTATCTGAAATCCAATTTCCCGAATATGGACTTCATCAAGAAAGCGACCCTGCTTCCTTAATCGCCCTCTGGTATTTTTTGCCGGCAATGTTTTTGCGGACATTGCCGGCTTTTTTTATTCTTGTTATGCAACAACGCCGATGGTCAGCAGAAGATTGGCATAAATACGTTGTTCGCCTGTTACAATCTGAAGACAGGTTTCCAGATCGGAAGCCTCTTCATAAAAGCTGTAGCGGTCCAGTTTTTCCAAGGTCAACCCGGGAAGCTCTTCACGGAATTCCTGGAAAATAGGTGGCTCCGCTCCGTCAGCAGGCTCCATGACAGCGGCTGCTTCCACAGGAATTGCTGTGAGAAGAACACGCAGCACTTCCGTAACCGTGGGAAAACCCGGGGTCAGATTCAGATAAACCAGTGAGGCATTATCGCCCAGCATGGTGCTTGCGGGATAATTGCCATCGGTGATAAGAACTTTTGAACCATGTCCCGCCGCGGCCAGCGCTTCAAGAATGTCGGGGTGAATGAGTCTTTGTTTCAGCATAGTGTTATCCTTTGTAAGATGCGAGAAATGACAGCACGATCATCATACAAACACGGGGCAAAGAGATGCAAGGAAAGGAGGGGCGAGAAGCGAGGGACGAGGGGCGAGGATGAAATCCAGGGCTTTTCGAAGTGCACCAATGCATTGACACCACATAGCACAGCTGCAACCAAATGAAGCTTCTTTTATTTGACCGCTAAAAGCGCAAAAGGACGCGAAAGGAATGAGCGAAAAAACATATGTCTCCCCGGAGTCTCTTGTGTGTCCACGGACGCACCCTCTCCCCTCGCAGATCCGACCGATCCGACCGATCCGTCCGCTCCGACGGATTCCCCCAGAAATCACCAATCCTTTCAAATCTCTTAAATCCTCTCAAACCAACCTCCGCAGTCATTCCGGTTTTTTGCGACCTGGCCCCTTCGTCAAGGTATTCGGTATAGAAGTTGATGGATAATAACCATCCTTGTCCAAATTAGCTTTTCTTGGACAGTTTAAGTAGCAAGGCGGAAGCGCAATTGTTGAATTATTTGAAGGCTACAGGGTTGAAAGCAGGGTTGTTGGTGAATTTTTCTTCCACGAAGTCACATAAGAAACACAGGGCAGCACAGCCGCAACCAG
>LSQX01100941.1_pt2 | contig 35461 bp, 28 predicted proteins | sample 654561 | NCBI WGS metagenome assembly LSQX01 (sample SAMN04489861, study PRJNA283612) | anaerobic digester metagenome | isolation source: 4 biogas reactors fed with cattle manure at either 37C or 55C with and... | place: Denmark: Kongens Lyngby | collected 2014 | reverse complement strand
ATGCTGATCCAGTGGCCGGTCCCACCGTGACGAGGCGCGATACCAATACGCCGCCGGTGCTGCTTGACTACGAAGTTCGCAGACTGCTGCCCAATGGCCAACTTGGGCCGGCGACAGGCAAGACTTCCGATACGTTCCTGTATCGAGCTTGGTATATGGATGAAGACAATGACGAGCCTGTATTCATAGCAGGCACAGGCGCGAGGCAGGTTGCCCTGACTCTGATAATAGACGAAGGCAAGCCTAACCAGCTTATAGTGCCGATGACTACAGGCGTGACGAATCCGGACTATACTTTGCCGGAGGGAATCGAGTTCCAGGCGAAAGTAACCGGAAAGAAATTAGGCCCAGGCAACCATACATATAAAGTGCGCGCAACCGACGGGACTTCCGAGGCTGTGCTCGCAGGGGGCGTGTTGACCATAAAGCCTGGCCCGATCTTGATGCTGCCATACTTCGATCTGGCGATAGTGGGCCGAAATGGCGAGCCGATTACCGATCGGGCGATCGTCGGCCAGGAGATTCTGATCAATGGAACGATGTACTTCCCGTACACCGATGCCAATGAGCAGCCTGGCGATATCGATAACATAACGATTCAAGTCACCAAGCCGGATGGCACCGCGGTTTCGCTTAACGCGAGCCTGCAGAATATTCGCACAGACAGCTCGACTAATCCGCAGAACTGGCTTGGAGACATTGAGGTCAAATATAGCGGCTATGTCGATCCGGCGCTGGTCACCGGCAAGAGCTTGACGCTTACCGCCAGCGGCCAGTGGATACTGAACGCGACATGGCCGGGAGACTCGCTGTTCGATGGCGTCGAGACCGACGCGGATTTCGATGGCCACAACGATCAGGTTAGAATCACTGTCAGCGGGCCGAGTAGAACGGTGGCTGTGGCTGATCCGGTCAAGCCCGAGACATCGGCTCCGGTGACGGATATGATCACACCGCCGATGATGATCGGCTCGACCAACCCTGGCGCAATCTTCGGCTGGGATCGAGCATCTGCAATGCAGATCGTTCGGTGGGTGCCGACTGCGAGCCAGTATTACTACTATGACATGGGCGGGGTGTTCCCGCCGATGCAGTCTGGTGATGCGGTTTGGATCAAGCCCAAACTCGGCAACTCATCACAACCTGGTTCAGGGTATCCTGCTGCGGAGTCGTTGGGGACGGTCTACACGATGACTGCGACGCCAAGCTCGCTCAACGTGGTTCCGATTTCGGTCTACGCTTCGCATATACTTGGCGTGTATACGAATGCGGCCAAGACGGGCGCAAACTACTACGTGCATGGAGTGGCTGCTGTGCCGTTTGTTGCAGGGGCCGGGCAGATTGCGCTGACGAGTTCGCTGCCGGTTGGAACCGAAACGGTCTGGGTTAGCTACGTCGGCTCGCAGAGCAGCGTGGATGAGGGCTGGATCACTCTGGATAACCCGTTTGTCCAGCGGGTATTGGTTGGAGGCGACCCGAGATATATGCATTCGCAGTATCGCTTGATCAAGGTTGCGGCACAATCCTATCCGCTAAAGACCGGATTGTCCGGATCGCCTGAACTCGATGTCGATACCAAGCTGCCGAAGCTCAAGTCGAGTTCGATAGCGTTGAAAGCGGGCTGGAACCAGATTGGCAACATCTTCTTCAACTGGAAGAGGGCGTCGCAGCCTGGAACTCCGGCTCCTGGCGGGCCTCCGCCCGCGCCGGTTGCACCAGGCAGGGTAGCGACCAAGGATATAGACCAGTATAGGGTCATTCCGATTCAGGCAAGCGTGATCGGCAGGGTGCTTGGGGTGTATCTCGATCAGGCTATGATGGGTGAAAACTATTATCAGCCGGGCCTGTCGACGCAGCCTTATCGACGTGGAGACAGCAGCATTCAACTCACGAAGCCTCTGCCGTCGTCTGCGACAAAGGTCTATATCAAATACGAGGCATACCCGCGAGAGGACGTCGGCATTCCGTGGAAGGATATGCGTGTGACCTATCTCGGTGTAACCAAGTCGATAGCCGAGGCTAAAGCCGCTGGCTGGATAATGGACTACGCGTGGCGCTACGATCCTGTCACGAGGCAATATGTGAAGGTCGCCGACATCGGAGGAGAGCGAGTGCTCAAAGCCTGGTCTGGCTATTGGGTCAGGGCGTATGTGGAGTGCACCCTGGAGATTGACCCGAACACAACGTTCAATGGGGTTTTCTCCGGTCAAGCGAAGAGTTCGGCGGTTGGGGCGATGTCCCCTGGGGAGGTCGTAGAAATGCCTCCGCCCGCACCGGACTGATGACTTACGGCGTGGCTCGGCGGTTGTCGGGCCACGTATATTAACTAGTGTTATGGAGGACTTTGTCGGCATGATTAAAACAGGGAAGAGACAAACACCGGCATGTATCGCTTTTTGCGTTATGCTCGTTCTGATACTGACGGCTAGCTCGCAGGCGGCTCTTTTCGGACTAATCAAGACCAAAAAGAATGATGCGCCTGTCGTTGTAAAGCAATCCCTCGTCATCTTCCCGTTTGACAAGGATATTGAGTCTGCGCAGGGCGTGCCTGACCAGTTTGGCGATAATATCGCAGGCTATCTGCGAACAGCGCTGGCCAACAGCAAAGGCTATTCGGCGTATCTTTACGATGCAAGGCTTATGCCGATAAAGCGGGCGGTGAATGACAATTATATGCGGGAGCCGGACACGAAGGCGCCGTATTTCGCTGAGAAACAAAAGTCAGCGAAACTTGCCCAGCTGCTTGCGGCTAATTGCTATATAATCGGCTCGATTGAAGGCTATACCTATGACAAGGCGAAAAAAACCGTAGAGCTTACTCTTAAGGCGGATCTGATACAGGCTGACAGCGGTAGAATGGTTCAAGAGTTCCTGGTTGCCGCGACCGCTGGGGATGGCAATCAGGCTGCGGAAGAAGATGAGCTTAGGAGCCTGGCGGCCGGCAAGGCCGTGACGGCTCTTACGGAGAAGATTCTTGGCACGTCTCCGGCTGACGTAAAAGCCAAGACCGCAGAGAAGCCAGCTAAAAAGAAAAAGTAGATATCTCATTCGCTGCCCGGGTTGCAAACCTGGGCAGCGAACAGTCTCCTCAATTATCTTCCTCTGGCGTATTTTGTTCGCCGATTATAGGCCCCATCCTCCTCTGAACATCAACTACGTGGTTCTCACGCGGTTTGATATATAGCTCATCGATTAATATCTTTACGGTGATAGCAGTGGGCACGGAGATGAATATGCCGATTATTCCAAACAAAGCGCCCAGCACCGTGACGGAGAAAATTACGCTTACCGGATGAAGATTCACCCCATGCCCTATTATCAGAGGCACGATAACATGGTTTTCGAAATGCTGAATGATGATAAAAGCGATAACTACCCATAAAAATAAACCAGGGTGTATTCCGAGAGCTACGATGGCCGGAGGTATTCCTGAGAGTACAGGCCCGATTATCGGCACGATCTCCAACAGTGCGGCGAGCACGGCAAAGGGAAGCGCGAAAGGTAGATGCAATATCAATCCCAGCGCTACCCAGGTCAAAATGCCGACCGCAAGCATGCCGGCCAACACGGAGTATCCCCATCTGCGTAACTGCACAGCCAATCGCTGCAGGATGTCCGCTGCCTTCTCAGCTCTGCCAGGCCCTAAAAGCTGAAGAAAATGCTCCACTATTGGGCGTGGATTGGCCAGGGTGTAGATTGTGCTGATAAACATAATGCCGAGGCTGGCGATCACGTCAATTGCGGTTATGGTATATGAGCCGATCCTCGCCAACGACGCGCTTGCGTGCTCTCCCAAAGCCCCAATGGCTTGTGATCCGTTGTCAGATTTGTGCGCAAAACCCAAAAAACCGAGATGGTCCGCCAACCATTTCTGCACATTCTCGACATATCGCGGCAGGCTATCGAATAATGCCGCGGATTGATCCCTGAGGACTGGATAAATATGCCAGCCGGCCAGAGACAACAAGCCCATAACAGTCAACACCAATAATATAGTGCCGCCATAGCGGGGTATTTTGTGACGTTCCAGCCAACTGATTACAGGGCTGAGGATCAGGGTGAACAGAGCCACCACGCTGAAAAGCAGCACAATGCCGGCTATGGCTGTGAAAAATCGTATGACTATATAAATGGCGGTCGCGAACAGCACACCGAATACGATCAGGCGGCGCACCTCAACCGTGTCTTGTTTTTGACTCATGTATCAGCCGTCCTTTGGCCTATGTGTTATATGTTATACCCAGCCTTTGCCGAACTGGGATGTATCTGTGTGTGTTTGGAAGCGAATCGTATGGGTAATACAACTCCAACGACAAATCGTCACCTACTCTTCGTTGGGAAGTACATGAATATAAGAAAATTACTCGTCGGCAGGCATACAAGCCACGTAATATGTTCTTTGCTTGAGAATCGAGCGGCGCGCCGATTTGTGTTCGATAGAATACGATTGCACCTCCTGCACGAAAGTTTCACTTGTCGGCCTGGAGAATGTCCCTCGCAAGCCAAACTCGATCGCATGGATGTCATAATCGGGCTGTTTAATGGGCTGGACAGGATAATCGACAGGGGCATCGTCGCAAAATCGGTTATGCTGCGCATGATCGATGCCCTGCTTGGGAATGTGTTCCTCAACGAAGACGCGAAGCGGCTGGAGCGAGAGACTGGAACAGCGCCACCGTCTTTTGTGGTGGTAAGCCCCACCGGAAGATGCAATCTCAGATGCGCTTCGTGCTATGCCGCTGATGCTGCGCTCAAAGGCAGAGAGCTGCCGTTTGAGGTGTTCGATCGCATCCTTAGAGAAAAGCGAGAGCTGTGGGGTTCGCATTGGACGGTAATATCCGGCGGCGAGCCGTTTATGTGGCGGGATGGGGATTGGAATTTGATGAAACTCGCCCGACGTCACCCGCACGACGTGTTGATGGTATACACCAACGCCACGCTCATAGATGATGAACTTGCGGCCGAAATCGCCGACGCAGGCAACATAACGCCGGCAATTTCAGTCGAGGGCTTCGAGGCGGAGACCGACGTCCGACGAGGCAAGGGGACTCACGGGAAAATACTTCGAGCGTTCGAGGCTCTGCGGAAACATGGAGTGCCGTTTGCAATATCGGCAACAGCCACGCGTAAAAATTGGGATATTATAACGAGTGATGAGTTTGTAGACTTCTATTTCGTCGAACAAGGCGGGTTGTTTGGCTGGATTTTCCAATATATGCCGATGGGAAGAGATCAGAATTTGGAACTGGTGGTGCCTCCGGAGTCGCGGGTGGAGATGGCCCGGCGGATGTGGAGGCTGGTAAGGGATCGCAGGGTATTTTTGATAGACTTCTGGAACAGTGCTACCTGCAGCCAGGGTTGCATAGCCGCAGGCAGGCACGGTGGGTATTTCCATATAAACTGGGACGGAGATATTATGCCCTGCGTGTTCACGCCATATGCGGCGGGCAACATAAACGAAATATACGAGGCAGGCGGCGACTTGCGAGCGGCGATCTCATCGCCGTTCTTCGAGAGTATACGCAATTGGCAGCGCGAATACGGCTATAATCGACCCGCCGAGGAGACCGGTAACTGGCTGGCGCCGTGCCCTATCCGCGATCACTTCGATATGTTTGCCACAGTGACCGCCGCTTGCAAGGCTCGACCTATAAACGAAGAGGCCGGAGAAGCTATCCACGACCCTGTCCACCATGCCGGGATGGTCGACTACGGCAGGAAGATGGTGGAGCTGACCGACGATATATGGGCATCGCAATATGTCGAGCCTGAACAGTATCGGAAGACCTGATATGCCCGCACAGCCGGGTATACGCCGCGCAATAGCACAACAATACCACAGATACCACGAACTCGCAGGGGTCGCACTTGTTGCTATCACGGCGCATTTTGGATACGGGGTGCTCAATCAATCTGCGATTCCTCCATACGTAGAGGCATCCGGCTGGACCGCGCAGATCGGAGGAATCTACGCAGCCTGGCTGGTTGCTGAGACAATCGCCAAGACCCCAATGGGCGCGATAGCCGACGCAGTCGGAATGCGCCTAGTGTATGTCGTTGCGTCAACAGTAGGGGCGATTTCTGCATTTTTATGGACTATCACACACGTCCTCGGTGTGATTTTCGCGATCAGAGTAGCGGATGGGTTTGCGTCGGCGGGAGCGTGGACGGTTACGGTGCTTGCGATGGGCGGCACGGTTCGCTCGGGTGCAAGAACCGGGGCAATGGGTTTGTTTACAGTTACATATTTGTTTGCTCTAGCGTTTGCTCCGTTGATCGGCGGATATGCCAACGATGTTACGGGTTCAAAGCTGACCTCGTTCTATGTGGCAAGTATATTTTTGGCGGCAGCTGCAGTATTGGCGTTGTTTTTGGTCCCGGTCCGCCCACACATGGAAGAATCGTCACAACCCGGCGACACGACACTGCGTCGATCGTTATTTGGTGAGATATGGTTGGGGATAAAGACGTTTCCTGATTACATCGCGATTGCATTTGTCGCGTTTTTCTCGTTCGGCACGCTGATCCCAATTGTCAAACTCTTCGCGATGCAGGTGTTGTTGATGACAGAGACGCAGTATGGGTTGTTGGTTCTGCCGGTGGCGGGGATTGCGGTAATTGCAGCCATTTTTGCGGGCAAGATATCGGGGGCGCTCGGAAAAGCCCACACGGTGCATACTGGGATAGCGCTGAGCGCTGCCGCGATGTGGTTTGTGCCGTTTATTCACATAGCGTGGCAATTTGGGGTGCTTGCAGCGTTGATAGGCATTGGTTTTGCGATAGGTATGCCGTCGTGGCTGGCTTTGGTATCAGACCTGTCTCGCCCGGAGGTGCGCGGATCGGTTATAGGCGCGGTCGGCACAGGGCAGGGGGTCGGGGTCTTGTTGGGAGTGTTGTTGGGCGGATATCTTTACAGCATAAAACCCATTACAATATTCGGCCTCACAATAGCCGCCCATTATGCCCAGTTTTGGATAAGCGCAATCACGCTTTCGGTTTGTTTTTTGTTGACGGTGATCTTTGTTCGAGAAGCCACATCCGGCCATCGAATCTGAAGCGATCTATGGCTCCGAATCAGGCAACTTCAACTTTTTCGGAGCCGCGGTAGCAAGCAGACGCTTCTTCAACCAACTGCTCGATCAGCGCATGCACTGAGACGATCTCTGTGCATTTTGGTGCATTGGATCCGCCGAAAGCGAAGGCATTTTCCATAAGGCCGTTAGCCGCATCCGACAGGACTCGGGCTATGCAATATGGTGCGGTTGTGGGGTCGCAGGTTTTGAGGCATTGATACCGACACACGAATGGAGTAGTCTCCCCCTGAGCGATTCTATCGACAAAATCTCCGCCCACACACCTCGCCGGCATTCCGACCGGGCTGGCTATAATCTGCATGCTGTCCTCTTTGGCATCAAGGTAGGCCGCCTTGAACCGATCGTGGACGTCGCACTCGTCGGTGCATACAAATCGCGTCGCCATCTGCACTCCCGATGCGCCAAGCTCCAGATACCGCGCGATATCGGCGCCGCTGAATATGCCGCCGGCGGCAATCACCGGAATGACGGGATCGAAAGTGTTGACTAACTCCAAGGTCTCTGTGACTAACTGTTCCAGGTTGACCGGGCTGTTTTGTTCCAAATCTTCCCGTTTGAAGCCCAGATGCCCTCCCGCACGCGGCCCCTCGACGACCACCGCATCGGGCATGCGCCCATATTTGCGCCACTTCGAGCAAATGATTTTCAGAGCTCTCGCCGATGAGACGATAGGTATAAGCGCAATTCTGTCGTCCTCGACCAGCTTGGGTAGGTCCAACGGAAGCCCCGCGCCGGAGATAATAAAATCAGCGCCTTCCTGGGCCGCGATTCGCACTAGCTCATCATAGTCGGTCAGTGCGACCATAACGTTTACGCCGATCACTCCATTGCTGAGGCTTCTGGCCCTGCGGATCTCTTGGCGCAGCGCTTCTCGATTGACTTCGGTCGCTTTCTTGCCGGCAAGCTCGACGAAATCTCCCAGCCCCACGCTGGCGATAATCCCGGCGCAGCCTTCGTTAGCAACTGCAGAGGCCAAACGAGCGCCGGACACGCGAACGCCCATGCCTCCCTGTATGATCGGTGGATTGATTGTGATGCCTCTTATTCGGAGCGCAGGCAATTTCATAGTACACGAATCCTGCTTCCTAAGGGCCTGTCAGAGGGTCTCACAATAGGAAGAGGGCGGATTTGGATTCAGTAGCCGATAAACCCGTAATCGGCGTTGTCCGCCAAAGATAGCTCTATTGTAACTCATTTAGCTCCTATAAAGCTAGTGCATGCCGGAAATACACTAAACCTTCTCCCGGGGTGAGGGCGAAACCTACTTTCTCTCACAATCTTTTGTATTTCAACAGCCCGCCCGGTTTAGCTGGCTTACCCCCTCACCCCTGGGTTCCACGGTCCTAGAGGTGAGGGTGAACGCTAACACTTCAGGTGACATTTATTTGTGCGTTGGCTCCACAACGGTCGGTTGTGCTTGAGAATGGCGGGCTGCTGTGGTAGACTTTCGATAGTTCATCAGACGCGCTGCGAGGAAATACAATCAGAACTGGAGGGCACCCGTGAGGATCATATTACTGCTGTTAACACTGTTTTTAACATGCCCCGTATTTGCTGGTGCGCCACCTCCTGCAGCCTCCAAAGTGTTGTTTCTTGTGGGCGGCCCGTTTCACGACAACCCCGAACTCTATCCTATCGTGCAAAACCTTCTGCAAGCCACCGGTGAGTTCACGGTCACAGTATCGAGAGACCTCGATCAGTTCAAACCCGAAAACATTAAGAACTATGACCTTGTCATAATGTACTCCACCCGATTGACTCCCACCCCACAGCAAGAAAAAGGGCTGATAGACTTTGTGTCCAACGGGAAGGGGTTTGTGGGAATCCACAGCGCCACGGATACTTTTTTGGATTCCGACGCATACTGGAAAATGGTCGGCGGCAGGTTTACTACGCACGGTAACGAGTTGTTTAAGGTCAACATGACCGGCAAGAGCCACCCGATAGTAAAGGGCATGTCTGCATTTGAGATCAAAGATGAAAGCTATTGCCACAACTATAATCCGGACGCGAAAATGATCGTGTTGGCGCGTCGCGATAAAGACAGCGAACCCGTTGCGTGGGTGCAATACTACGGCAGGGGCAGGGTGTTTGTCACAAGTCTTGGCCACGATAAGGTCGCTTGGGATAACGCCGGATTCCAAAAGTTGGTCTTAAACGGTTCCAGGTGGGCGACGTTCAGGCTCAATCCATAGTATGATCAGAGTCGTGCGACGGGCAATGGCCTGTGAATTCGAGATTGTTTTAGATGGCGATGATAAGCAGACCCTGGTAGATACGGCTAACTTCGCTTTGGATGAGGTCCAGCGATTGGGAGTCGAGCTAAACTGTTTCAATCCGGCATCTGAGGTGTCGCTGGTCAATGAGGCGGCGGCTCACAGGCCTGTGGTCGTGTCGCCGGAGCTTTTCGAGATATTGAGCACGGCTCAGAGTATTTGGCGCGAGACGGATGGGGCTTTTGATGTGACTGCGGGAGGTCTGATAGACCTGTGGCGAGAAGCGGAAAAGACCCAAATTGCGCCGAGTGCGCAGGCGATTGAGGAGGCTTTGGCTAAGTTTAGCATGGGTTGGGTGCAATTGAACGAGCAGACCCACGAGGTGCGATTCAATGCCCCGACGATGAAGATCAATCTGGGGGCGATCGGCAAAGGGTATGCGGTTCGCCGGGCTGTGGACATTCTTAAAGAGTATGGAATCTCGTTCGCGCTTGTAAGCGGGGGGCGGAGCACGATCCAGTCTATAGGCCGCTGGTCGGCAGGCATCAGGCATCCGGCGAAACTCGATGAGCGTGTTTGCGAGATCGAACTGACCGATCAGGCGATGTCGACGTCGGGGGGGCCGGCACAACGCGACCCGGACGTCGACGAGTGCTTTGAGCATATAGTCGATCCAAAAACGGGCGCACAGGCTTATGGGACTGCGGCATCGGTTAGTGTGATTACCGATGACGCGATGAGGTCTGACGCGCTTTCGACTGCTATATATTTACGCGGGCCGGAGCTTGCGCGCCGCTTGCCCAATATCCGGGCGGTGTTTGTGGACTCCGATGCCGACATAAACGAAGTTATAACCTATGGAGAGAAGAATGAGTGATCAAAAAGATGGTCTGAGTAGAAGAGATTTTTTGAAAGGTTCGGTGGCAACGGCGGCGGCGGTAGGTCTCGGCAGTGTCGGGGTTTTTACCCATGCTCACGCTGAGATGATCGGCCCGAATGATACGATCAACGCCGCTTTGATAGGTGTCGGCGCTGAGGGCAGCATGCTGCTCAAAAAGGCGGTAAAAATCGCTGGCGTGAACTTTGTTGCGGTTTGTGACATTCAACCAAAGCATCTGCAGCAGGGGATGGACATCGCGAAAGGCGCCAAGGGTTACGCCGATTATCAAGAGATGCTGGATCGTAAGGATCTTCAAGCTGTGATAATAGCCGCGCCTATCGGGCTGCATGAGTCGATGACTGTTGATTCTCTGCGTGCGGGCAAGCATGTATTATGTGAGAAGATGATGGCTTACTCTGTGGATGGGGCCAGGCACATGGCGCGGGTCGCCCGCCAAACCGGCAGAAAGCTGCAGATCGGCCATCAGCGCAGATACAACCCGCGATATCGACACGCCTATAAGATGATAAAAGATGGCTTGCTCGGCGAGATCACCCACGTGCGATCTCAATGGAACCGTAATGCGAGCTGGCGCCGACCGGTGCCGCAGGACTCCACCGAAGAGCTGACCAACTGGCGGCTCTACCGCAAATCGTCGCAGGGCTTGATGGCGGAGCTAGGCAGCCACCAGATCGACGTGGTCAACTGGATGGTCGGCGATGTTCCATCTGCTGTAGTCGGCATCGGCGGGCTGGATTTCTGGAAAGACGGCAGGGACATATTCGATAACGTCCAGGTGGTTTTTGAATACCCCAACGGAGTCAAATATACCTTCCAGTCGCTTACGACCAACCAGTTTGACGGTGCGACGGAGCAGGTTATGGGGACTAAAGGCACGATGATCCTTTCCGAGGGGCCGTGTACGTTCTATAGAGAACCCAAAACCGACGAGGAGATTTGGGAGAGCATGGCCACCAAGCAAGCCGCCGGCGGCAAGTCGGGGATTGTGTTGGACGCCAGCAAATCGCCGCGTCTCGAGAAGGCCGCAGCCGAAGGCAGCGCCATACCCGAGCTGGAAAACCTCAAAAAGGACGCCTACACACTTGAGATGGAAGACTTCTTCCAGACCCTGCGAGATGGCCACGAGCCGATGTGCTCGGGTAGAGTCGGTATGGAAACGTGCATCCCGGCGATCAAAGCCAACGACGCTATGGAGACCAGGCAGTGGACCGACATACCTGCCTCACTTTACAAGATATAGTGGGCATTGTGAGCGAAACAGGTATCAGCAGAAGAGATTTTATTAAAGGCGCGGCGGCAGGGATAGCAATCGCTTCCGCCGGCCTTACTTCGCGAGTTCACGGAGCCAACGGCAAGATCTCGATTGGTATGATAGGTGTTGGAGTTCGCGGAGGTCAGTTGTTCGGCGAACTGCAGGGGGTTGACAAGGCGCATAACGCTGAGGTTACCGCGATCTGCGACACCTGGCGTATCCGACGCGAGGATATGGCCCAAAAAGTGAAACAACGATACGGTGTCGAGCCGCGGGTTTTTACGAACTACGAAGATTTGCTCGCGCTGGGAGATGTTGACGCCGTTATCATCGCGACCCCCGATTTTTCACACGCCGGAATTCTCACGGACGCAATCAAGGCGGGCAAGGATGTCTTCATAGAAAAGCCTCTTGCGAAGGATCTCGATGGCGCGAATGCCGCGATGGATGCCCATAAAGCCGCCAAGTCGATCATCCAGGTTGGCACACAGCGTCGAAGCGAGGGCAATTGGAAAGCGGCCGCTGAATTGATACATTCAGGTGTGCTTGGAACGATCAGCCGCGTTGAGGTCGGATGGAACGACTGCGGGCCGAGGTGGCGTCATAATGTCAGCGCGATTAAGCCTGAAGATGTGGATTGGAAGCGTTTTCTGATGCATTTGCCGGATCGGCCGTTCGACCCGCATCATTATGGTGAGTGGCAGTTGTATCGTGACTATACAAACGGGCCGATCGCGGTGCTGGGCGCGCATTATTTTGATGTAGGGTTGTGGCTTACGGGCGCGGATTTTCCGGCGAGCGCTGTGGCAAGCGGCGGGAATTACATTTGGAAAGATGGCCGCGAGCACGAGGATACTTTATACGCGATCTTCGATTTCAAGCAGGGCTTTGCAATGCGCTATCTGACCGGGTTAGGAAACTCGGCAGATGCCGGATTGAGTATATACGGAACCAACGGCGTCTTTCGCGAATCGACCTGGAGCGCGACGGGTGCGGGCGGCCGAGGGCCTGATATTATCAAAGAGGAGATAAAAATATCCGGCAATCCCAACGAAAGTCATATTGGCAACTGGCTGAGATGCATAAAGAGCCGCGAGCAGACCAACGCACCGTTTGAGGTCGGTTACCGGCATTCGGTGTGTACTATGCTAGGCTATCAAGCGTTGATGACGGGAAGAAAGATGAAATATCTGCCGACACTGCGCAGAATCGTGGAGGCGTGACGCACGGAGGGAAGATATGAGAGAATGTATTTTGCTGGGAATGACGGCGATGGTGATTTGCGCGGTGACCGGATCGGCGCAGGCGATGGAGTGGAAAGTCGAAAAATTGCCCGGCGCTTATAAGTTCGTCGAAGGGCCGATGTGGAGCCCGTGGGGTGCGCTGCTTTTCAGCGATTGCAACGATAATAAGATATGGGAGATAACTACTCCGGACAAAGACCCAAAGTGTAAGGTCTTTCGAGATCCCGCCGGCCCAAGCAACGGTCTGGTTTTCGATAAGCAGGGCCGATTGATCGCCTGCGACTACGGCCACCATCGCGTCACTCGCACGGAAAAAGACGGCAAGATCACTGTGCTTGCTGAGTCTTATGAAGGTAAGCGGCTGAATAGCCCGAACGATATCATAGTCCGATCCGAGGGCAGTATCTACTTCACCGATCCATCTTACGGGGTTAAGGAAGAGGATAGGCAGCTCGATTTCAAAGGTGTTTTCAGAATCACGCCCAACGGCAAACTGGAACTGCTCACCAAGGATTTCGACATGCCAAACGGCTTGTGTTTTTCGGCGGACGAAAGTAGATTGTATATTGCCGACTCGTCCAATCGACGACATATCCGGTTATTTGATGTTGCTAAGAATGGTTCGATCTCCGGCGGCAAGGTTATCTTTACGTTTCCTAAAACCGGGGTTCCCGACGGAATGAAGATTGGAAAAGACGGCAATCTCTACTCGTCAGGCCCGGAGGGGATATGGGTGTTCGACCCAACCGGCAAGCATCTCTACACCATTCCCGTGCCGGAGGTGCCTGCGAATCTCGCGTGGGGGGATGCGGACGGCAGGACGCTTTATATAACCGCCCGCACCGGGGTCTATCGTGCGAGACAAATCTAATTTTTCGAAGCCCAAATCGGGCTATTGAAGGGAGTCATTATGAGAATCGCTATCGTCATCATTTTGGCGCTGAGTATATTATGCTCGGCTGTTTACGCTGAAGGGACAAAGAAGATGCCTATTCTATCTTGCGACACCTACAGCCTGCGCGACCTGTTCGGGTCAGGCAAACTGGATTACCTGACCGCGCCGAAGTTTCTCAAAGATATGGGAATCCCCGGCATCTGCTACAACTCGATCTGGATGAAATCCTACGAAAAACCTTATCTGGACTCGATAAAGAAGGCATGCAAAGACGCGGACATGAAAATCACCGGCTTTATTATTGAAGGCAATGTGGCGACCCGCGACGATGCCGCACGCAAAAATCAGATCGCCGAGGACATCAAACAGTTGAAAGCTGCGGCGTATTTGGGTGCGCCGGTTGTTAGAATCAATCTTGGCAGCACGGGAAATGATGCAGACGACGACACTATTGGGGTGGAGCGCTGCATCGATGCGTTCAATCAGATTCTGCCGACAGCGAAAGAGCTCAATGTCAAGATCACTATCGAAAATCATGGCGGCGTCAGCCGCACGGCCGACAGGATCCTGCGGGTCATCAAGGGCACGGATCCGGAGTGGGTAGGCGCGTGCCTGGACTTCGGCAACTGGCCTTCTGAGACTCGCAACAGCGAGAGCGCGAAGCTGGCGGTATATTCATATCATGTCCATGCTAAAGCTCGCGGCTTTGAGCCGGACGGCGAGGCTACTGATATGAACTACAAATTCCTGCTCGGGCTGCTGAAAAGGGCAGGATATACCGGGGCTGTTTCGATTGAGTTCGAGGGAGCCGGCGACCAGGTGGAAGGTGTCAAGAAGAGCGTTGAGCTGGTTTTGAAACATTGGCCGGAACTGGCGGCCAAATAAAGCTGTATAATATATAGAGCTTCCAATCGGCCTCGAGCTGGGAGCACGGGGCCGATTTCTTCCGATGCACGCCGGGAGATTCTTCGTCAATTTGGTATAGCGTGCAAGGAGGATCGCCATGAAGTGCGCCAGATGTGGGCTTGATCTGCCAGCAGGGACAAAACAATGTCCAAAATGCGGATTGATAAACGAGTTCGTGCACAGCCCCGATAATAAAAAACGCAGCCCTTTGCTATATGCGATCATAGGGTTGGCGGCGCTTGGCTTGATCGCTCTTGTTGTCATGTTGGCAGCCGGGAACCGAAACCCGACAGCCGCTCCTCCTGGGGTTCAGCGCGAGGATACAAATATTATGGCCGCGCCCCCCGCAGCCCCGCCGGAGAGCGGAATAATGGCCGCACCGCCCAGCGAGCCGCCCGCCGAGAAGACTCCAGCCGATGTCTCAAAACCCAAACCGCCGCAAAGTGTGGTCGATTATCTCGCTTATGTCCAGAAGGTTGAAGAACACCGTCAGATGCTGCTCAACGATACTGGGGCTGCTTTGATGCTGGGTTCGGTCGGCGGCGGGTTGATGAGCATGATAAACCTGGCGATGGATCCGGAGGGCAAGGAGGCGCAGGACCCGTTGGCCGACTCAAAAAAGGAGCTGAACAGGCAGTATAAAAACTGGCTGCAAACCCTCAAGTTCTTCGACAACAAACCCGCTCCGGCTGAATGCCGTGAGTTTTCAGGGGCATATAGGAACGTGCTGTATCTCGAAACAAAAGCTATCGGCCAAATCGCAGCCGGTTTCAACTCTGTCAACATAATGGATCCGGGTGATATGTCTAAGCTTTTGAACGCTCTTCAAAAGATGAAAAAGGATTCCTCGATCCAAGGAAACATAGACAAGGCCGCTGATGGCGCCGATGCGCAGCTCAAAGCTTTGGTTGCCAATTATGACATGGAAAAGCCGTTCGATGTTCCGCGAGAGGAAAGAGGCGGCAACATAATGGGGTTTTGATCGGGTGAGAAGGACTTTTCGATGAGCCTGCAAGCTCCTTGGGAGGGAGATGGCAAGCAAGTTTGATTAAAAAATATGGAAAATATCAGGAACAAGCCTCTTAAAATAAGCGTAGTATAGAGTGAAGATCGAACTTATTCATCTTCTTCTCCTTTCACCTCCTTCCTCTGACCCTGGCTAGAGACCGGCCGGGGTCTTTTTTTGTCTTATATACGCTCGACTATCAGTGGTGGGATATTCGCTTCGGCGCCTACGGTGTAGCATCGTCGAATGATTTTGTCGGCGCAATCGACGGCAGTGGGGTCGTTGCCGTGGATAATTGCCAGAACGTCTCCTGATTTCACTGTGTCGCCGATCTTTTTCTCGATAAGCACGCCGACGGCAGGATCGATTCCATTTTCTTTACGCTGTCGGCCGGCCCCCAGGGCGGAGGCTGCCTCCCCTATCCCGGCCGCGTCGATTCGCGAGACTACCCCCGCAGAGCGGCTGCATACGGAGTGGACAATATTGGCTTGCGGGAGCAGTGACGGATCGTCCAGCACCCGTATATCTCCGCCCTGCGCCTCGACTATCTCGGCAAATTTAGCCGATGCGACGCCTGAATCCAGCGATTCCCGCGCTCTGTCTATCGCTTGTGTCATATTGCAATCAGGCTCCGCCAGGTTGATCAGCACGGCGCATAGTTCCACGCACAACTCAGTAAAATCAGCCGGCCCGCGGCCGCGCAGGGTCTCAATAGCCTCACTCATCTCCAGCGCATTACCGATTGCCCGACCCAACGGCTGGCTCATATCAGTTATCACAGCGCCGACTCTGCGATTCAGATTCGTTCCGATTGCGACCATAGTATTCGACAGCTCACGCGCCCGCTCTATCGTCTTCATAAATGCCCCGCTGCCGACTTTGACATCGAGCAAGATGACCTCGCCTGAACACGCGATCTTTTTGCTCATAATGCTGGCCGCGATCAACGGAATGCTATCGACCGTTGCAGTCACATCTCTGAGCGCGTAAATCATTTTGTCCGCCGGAGTTATCTCGGAGGATTGCCCGGCGATGGCTGCTCCGATCTCCGCTAGTTGTTTGACAAACCTTTCCAGCGATAAAGTTGTGTTGAAGCCGGGGATTGACTCCAGCTTATCGACCGTGCCGCCTGTAAATCCAAGCCCTCTTCCGGACATTTTTGGCACAATAAAGCCGCAAGCCGCGAGCATCGGCACGAGCGCAAGGGTGGTTTTGTCTCCGATCCCGCCGGTGCTGTGTTTGTCGACTTTGGTCGCTGCGATAGATGAAAGGTCCAACACCTTCCCGCTTTCGATCATCGCCAGCGTGAGGCTGGTAGTTTCATCGAAGCTCAGGCCGCGAATATAAGCCGCCATCAGAAACGCCGACATCTGATAATCCGCGATCTCCCCGGATGTATAACCCGCCACAAACTGTCGAATATCCGAATCGGCCAGCTCCTGCCCGTCGCGCTTTGCCGCAATTATATTCTGTGCTTTCATGATGACCCTAGTATATCAGATGTGCAGCTCAGGCGCCGCACTTATACGAGTACTAACCGGGAAAAACAAAGCTGCCCCCTCATCTAAATCCTCTCCCAGGTGCAACACGAAAGACCGCAGCCTTAACACCGACATATCACACATTATTTATTTGTGCGTAGGCTCTAAGATACTGGCAGTAGTGCAAAATCTTGCCTTAGCTGCGGGCTTGCAGTATACTCAAGCCAATGTTGAGCTCACAATTTTGGGGGATGCCATGAACATGAGAGAGATCACCAGGCGGGAGTTCTTGTCCGCAACTGCTGTTGGAGCTGCGGGCTTGGCGCTCGGCAGCGCGGGAATCCTTGCTCCGTCGCGTGCGCAGGGAGCCAATGAGCGGCTCAGGGTAGGGGTCATAGGCGCCGGCGAACGCATGGATACCTTGATGAAGGAGTTTAATCGCTTAAAAGACAGCCACAATTGCGAGTTGGTCGCGGTCAACGACATTTGGACCGTCAATCGCGATAAGGCCGTAAAGAAAATCGCGGATTGGTATGGTTTTCAGCCGAAGGTCTACAGGACCTACGAAGAAATGCTGGCGGCGAAAGATATCGACGCGGTGATGATCGGGACCGCCGATTTCCAACACGCAGAGATGCTGCGCAAGGCGATTTTGGCCGGCAAGCACTGCTATTGCGAGAAGCCGACAGCCAATACCCTCGAGGACGCCAACGCGCTGATTGCGGCAGCGGAAGCCAATCCCAATATTATAGTGCAAGTGGGAACTCAGCGTCGCAGCGAGGGCAACTTTCAGGCAGCAGCCGAATTTATAAAGAGCGGGGCGCTTGGAAAAATCGCGCGAGTGAATGTATCGTGGAACTACTATGGAGCCAGGTGGATTCGCGACCATTCTATGGTTAAAATGCAGGATGTGGACTGGCGGCAGTTCCAGATGGGTAGAACCAACAGGCCTTTCGACAGCCGCGTATTTCGACAGTGGAGGATATACCTGCCGTATTCAACCGGCATACCGTGTCAGTGGATGAGTCATATGGTCGATGCGGTGAACCTTGTTATGGGTACATCTTTTCCGAAAAGCTGCGTGGCGATGGGAGATACGTTGATCTGGAAAGACGAACGGCAAAATGCCGATACGTTTGAGGCGTTGTTTGAATATCCAGAGGGCTTTATCCTGAACTATACCACCGGATTCGGCAACGACGCCCCCGGCACTGAGTTCAAGATATACGGCACCAAAGGCACTTTGGACTGTTCGTCCTGGAAAGCCAGTGGTGCAGGCGGCGGCAAAGACATAAAACTGAGCGAGGAGATCGATATTAAGGGCGAACCCAGGCCGGATCACATGTGCAACTGGGTGGAATCGGTGCGGTCAGGAAAACAACCTATCGCCACAGTCATGAACGGATATGAGCATGCAATTGCTGTGGTGATGGGGGTTCGGGCGCAAGATACAGGCAGAAGGCAAATGTTCGATCCCGCAACCCGCACTATCAGCCAGGCTTAAGGCCAAATATGAGAAAGTGACCGAAAACAGAGTCTTCGGTCACTTTCCTCTCCCCTCTTTCCATCCTCGAGTCAATTTGGGTTTGAAAATATTTTAAGGGTATCTCTACCACTTTGCTTGCCAGATTAATAACTCACCCGCAGTCTAACCCACCAATGCTATATTGTCAAGGACTATTTTTGCAAACAACAGCAAATCGCACATTATGTTTTGTAACTCTAGCAAGATATGACGGAGACTGTTATTTATTTATGTAATACTGACGATACACGCGAAGAAAACAGAGAACGGCGGCTCCCTACCCAAGCGCTTGATATGTTAATTTCCAGCAAATTAGACATGTACCCCTAAATAAGGTCTTCCATTAGTGCAATATATCTGATATAATGCGCGCTTGATATCCATCAATATTGTCAATGGAGTTGTTTTGCACAATGTCCGATATGGAATTTGTTTTGACCCCGAATGGCTTTGAGAACGTTCAAAATGAACTAACTGATTTGCTGACCAATAAGCGGCCGGCGATCATCGAAAGAATACGGCAGGCCAGGCAGCTTGGCGACCTCAGCGAAAACTTCGACTATGATGACGCCAAGCGAGGCCAGGCAATACTGGAGTCTCGCATTGCCGAGCTTAAAGCGATTATCTCCCACGCCAGCGTGGTTGATGAGGTATCGACTGATGGGTCGATTGGAGTTGGTTCCAGAGTCACCGTTAAGGATCTCGACGAAGGCGTCCAAGACGTGTATTTCATTGTCGGCCCCGCCGAATCCAACCCGGCCGCAGGCAAGATATCCCACGAATCACGTGTCGGAGAGGCGCTGATGGGCAAAAAAACGGGGGACAAAGTGGTGGTTTTGGCGCCTAGCGCAGCAATAAATTATGAGATAGTCTCAGTGGAGTGAGCAGTATTGATTGCATGGTTTTGCGTGCTCCGGCTTGTTACGCAAACCGAAGCACGCGTTCAAGAGTTACAACAACCCTTTGGCAGATAGATTAGGCATTACCACCTGCCGCCGCTGTATCGGGGTTTGCATCCTTGCAATCGATAAGTGCCGTCACTTTGTCCTCAGAAATCCCAAGCACGACGGACATTTCCTCGGCAAGCAACTTCTTAGCTCGCTTAAGCTGTTGAAGTTCGCTCACTTTAGGATAACGTGGCTTTGGCTCAGTAGCCTTTGTGCGAATTGCACGGGCAAGTGCGAGAGGGTCGTTCCAGCTTACGTTGCGCAAAGCGCAGCTAAGCAACCCCTCATCGTTTTCGCCGGAGAGGATTTGGATGGCTTTGTTGAGTTTGTCAGCGGAAGAGATTGGTCTTAGCCCCAGCTCGCTAGCGGAATCAACCGGAACCAGGATTGTGGATGCGATTGAAGGCTTGGGGATCACGAAGAATTCTCGGATCTCGCCATCCTGGTCGCGTTTCTCGATATGGTCGATTACGCCGACGCCGTAACGCGGGTGTAAGACTGTATCACCGATTTCCATAAGGAAACAGTCCCCCTTCCGAGACCAGCCTGGTCTCGCGTACGTTGCTAACACTATACCTCAATAGTATAACTTTGTCAATAGTAAGTGAACTACCCCGATCTCCGCACGAATCAGTATATGTAAAAGAAAATAATAGAGGATCAGCAAACTACCGAACTATCAATACACATGAGTCTGTCAGGCAGATATGACCTCAGCTTGGGATTGATTTTATGTTGAATTGAAGTGCTGTTGACTTAAATGGGCTTGTGGTGGGATAATTAGGCGCGTAACTGCAGAGCCTCGCGAGGATCAGTTTTGAGCCACACTGAGATAAATGCCACTTCGGAAGATCGGCGTACGACACAAGACAGCGCAAAGAAGCCTGGTTCGATTCGGCTTCGTGCGTTTATTGTCGCGCTGCTGATTATTCCGTTCGATAACTATTGGGTTATTATCACGGAAAAGGTCTATAAAGGTCCCTACCCCACAATTATCTCCCTGTTTGCCAACTGCGTCTTTATTCTCGCTATTTTGATCGCAATCAACACCGCGCTGGCCCGCATCAGCAAAAGGCTCGCGTTTACATCCGGCGAACTGCTGTTGATTTATACTATGGTTGCGGTTGCGGCTTCGCTGGCCGGCCACGATATGGTCCCTTGTCTGGTTATGTTTTTGGGCTATCCGTGGCGGTTTGCGACGCCGGATAATAACTGGATGAATACATTCGTGCCGTATCTGCCGAAGATGCTGAGTGTAACGGACCTGACGGTTCTTAAGGGGTTTTATGAGGGGCAGTCCAGCCTTTATGCAAATGGGCACTGGAAAGCCTGGGTGCGGCCGGTGGCGCTGTGGTCGGCATTTACGATGGTGTTGTTTTATGTGATGATGTGCATCAACACCTTGGTGAGAAAGCAATGGACCGACCGCGAGCGACTTACTTTTCCTATAGTCCAGCTCCCGGTCGCGATGACCGATCCCAAAACGAACCTTTGGCGCAACAAGCTGATGTGGATAGGGTTTGGAATCGCTTTTACGATCGATTTAATCAACGGTCTTGCAGTATATTATCCTGCGATCCCCGGGATCAACCTCACCATTGTCGGCCACGATCTACGACCGCTTATGACATCAAAACCCTGGAACGGTATCGACTGGATGCCCTGGTCGATGTATCCGTTTGTGGTTGGGCTGGGGTATCTGCTGCCGGCTGATTTGAGCTTCTCGTGCTGGTTCTTCTATTTGATGTGGAAGGTACAGATGGTCGTTACGAGGGCGATGGCTTGGGACGCCGTGCCGAACTTCCCGTTCATCAGACACCAGGCATTCGGCGGGTATGTGGGGATTATCCTGATGCTGACGTGGAGCGGTAAGGCATATCTCAAGCAGGTGTGGCTGCGAATTATCGGCGCTAAATCTGAGCTTGACGATTCCGACGAGCCTATGTCATACCGCTCGGCCGCTGCGGGGGCCGCGATAGGCTTTCTGGCGCTGTGTTTATTTATGCGGTGGATCGGCCTTTCGCCGTTTTTGTGTATTATCGCGTTCTTAATCTACTTCATATTGGCTACTGCGATAGCTCGAATGCGCGCCGAACTGGGGCCGCCGGTCCACGATCTGCACTTCTCCGGGCCGGATTATATGATAACAACGAGCGGCGGGCTTGGGAATCTATCCCGTGGTGATATGGTCGGGCTTACTTATTTCTACTGGTTTAATCGTGCCTATCGCGGCCACCCGATGCCGGTCGGTATAGAGGGTATGAAGATGGCTCAGGAGACGAGATCGAGCCAACGCACCTTTATGAAAGGCATTATGATCGCCGCGCTGGTCGGCACGATTACGGCATTCTGGGCGTTTTTGCACCTGGGTTATCAATTCGGAACAGGGGCGAAGTTCTACCAGGGGTATGGGTTCGCGCGAGAGGCGTTCGGGACGTTGGATAGTTGGTGGAAACACCCAAGCATGCTCGAAAAACCCAACTGGGGCGCGAATACCGCGATGGTCGGCGGTTTCTTGTTCTGCGTATTGCTCGGATATCTCCGGACTCAGATATTCAGTTTCCCATTCCACCCGATAGGCTATGCGATCTCCGGAAGCTGGTCGATGAACCTTGTTTGGCTGCCTATTATGGTGGCGTGGCTGTTGAAGGTTCTCACACTGAAGTTTGGCGGGCTGCGGTTGTATAAGACTGCGGTTCCGTTTTTCTTTGGGCTGATCCTCGGGGAGATGACTATCGGCTGCATCTGGAGCCTGATCGGGATCACGTTCAAAATCCCATACTTCAGCTTCTGGGGAGCGTAGCTGTGTCTGAAAGGAGAGGGTATAGAAGCAAAGCGCCGACGCCTGCTCTCGAACGTCTCGCGACCTATTTCGCCGCCCTCTCCGACCTCAAACGAAGCCATCCCGAGACAATCTCCTCGGCAGACATAGAGGAAAGAACCGGGATAAACGCTGCTCAGTTTCGCAAAGATCTGTCCTACTTTGGCGAGTTCGGCAGGCCGGGAATCGGTTACATAACCGATGAACTTCAATCCCGCATCGCCCGAATTCTCAACATCGAAAAGATTCAACCTGTTCTTTTAGTAGGCACAGGCAATCTTGGAAGCGCTCTTATGGGGTATCCCGCGCTGCGTGTCGGCAATTTCCAAATAGTCGCGGCGTTCGACAACAATCGGCAGAAGATCGGCCGGCGATTATGGAACTTGACTGTGCAGGATATTGCCGACTTGACAAATGCCAACAACGACTTGCACGCCAAGATCGCGATAATTACAGTGCCCGCTGCCTCCGCGCAAGATGTGGCAGAGCAGTTAATACAAGCGGGGATTCGCACTATTTTGAACTTCGCCCCGACGGCGCTGCGCCTGCCGCCTGACGTGATGGTTCGCAATGTCGATTTTATGCAGGAACTGGCGGTGTTGTCGTTTCATCTGCCCGATAACGAAAATCACTAGTGAATGGTCAAAACAGTGTGTTTTGCTTCTGTGATGAAGCTTTGATCCACGGCTATCCGCCTTGCACCCAATTTAACAGCCGCCGCAATGTGATCCAGTGAACTGCCGATTATCACCACCGTCGATTCTTCAGCGCTCGTCGCGCAATCGGATTGGCGACAGTCTATAACCGCCGCCTGGCCCAACACAGGGTTGTAATTCGCTGCCGTATACGCTCCACCGAGATTCACCTGCGGCGGGTCGATATTTAACTGAAGCGCCTCAAGAACGATTCGATCCATCGCGTGCTCCAATTGGGAAGCCAGCAGATCGGGGTTTTCTGACGCCAGAGTAACCTGGCCAGGGGTGCAGTAGGTCATGGTGGCGCGCAGGATCTCTTCGCATCCGTATTCCACCACGAAAGTCACTGGTTTTCCCGCGGCCTCGCGCAGAGCCGTATTAGGAAGATAGTTCGCATCTCGCACATTTCGCAAATCCACTAAAAGCCCATCCGCGCCGGAAGACAGCGCTCCCGCGAGTTGGGGTTCGTTGGAAACATGCGCATAGATATAGACCGTCACGCCGGATTGCGTGCGTGATGGAATATGCTCCGAGGAGATGAAAATCTTTTTTCGAAGCTGTCTTTGCTCCTCGGCCTGTTGATAGTGGATCAAAGTCGATGGGTCGGGGTCGATATAAACCAGCCCTTTGTAGCCATCAACTATCACCAACTCGCCTTCTTGAATCGAGCCTGACAAGCCATCGACGCCGATCACACACGGCGCATCGATTGTATATTCCTCGGGAACGGCTTCTGATTGGGAGGCGATACCGATAATATTGATTCCGGGGATTCTTATGCCTGCTCCAGTATTAAGATTATCGCAAGCCAGGATTGCTTCAGGGTAGTCGGCCGGTTTCGACCCTCGACGCAACGCCGATATCCCCTCCATAAGTAATGTGGACGATACCCCGTTGATGCCGCTGGCCGCATCCACATAAACACCGACGGCGATTGCAGTGCCGGGATATTTAGCTGTGCCTCCCAAAGCTTTCATCTATTAGGGGTTAGCCATCACTATCCGGCTATCCTTCGGGTTATACTTCGCGATCGATCGTCTGCATCTCCGCCCAGTTATCCCCGACCTTCACATCGACTTTCAGCGGCACGCGAATGCGATACGCGTTCTCCATCTCATAACGCACTTGATCGACCACTTCGTCGAGTTCATCGTGCGGGACTTCGAAGAGCAACTCGTCGTGCACCTGCAAAATCATCTTCGCAGCGCGGGGCCGCAGAGCCTGTGCAACCCGAATCATAGCGATTTTCATTATATCCGCAGCCATGCCCTGGATCGGCATGTTTACCGCTGCGCGCTCGGCAAACGATCGAATGTTGTGATTGGAATTATGAATATCCGGCACATATCGCCTGCGGCCGAGAGGAGTGGAGACGAATCCACGCTCCCGGGCTTGCTCTATCGTCGCGTTCGTATAGTCTTTCACCCCGGGAAATCGAGAGAAATAGGTGTCGATATACTTACGAGCGTCCTCAATCGGTATTCCCAACGTCTGGCTAAGTGCAAAGTCGCTCATGCCGTAGATGACCGCGAAATTAACGGTCTTGGCGCTGCGGCGCATATCCGGGGTTACCTCTGATTCAGGGCAGTTAAAAATCGTGCTCGCGGTGCGCGTGTGGATGTCCAGATCATGCTCAAACGCCGACACCAAACCTTCATCTCCTGTAACATGCGCAAGGATTCGCAGCTCGATTTGAGAATAATCCGCCGATATTAACGCGCAGCCCGGCGATGCCACGAATGCCTTGCGGATATGCCGGCCAAGCTCGGTTCGGATAGGGATATTTTGCAGATTAGGATCGCTGGACGACAGCCGTCCAGTCGCAGTCACTGCTTGATTGAGGGAGGTATGCACTTTGCCTGTGGTCGGATTTATCAGCTTGGGCAGCGCATCGGCGTATGTAGACTTTATCTTAGTCAACTCACGCCATTTGAGAATATTCTCCACAATCGGATGATCAGGCGCAAGCGCCTCCAACGCAGCCGCCGAGGTCGAATAGCCGGTCTTGGTTTTCTTGCCCGCGGTCAGCCCGAGCTTTTCGAAGAGTATCGTCTGAATCTGCTTTGGCGACCCCACGTTGAACGGCTCTCCAGCAAGTTGATATATCTGCTGTTCCAGTTCGCGAATATCGGCATTCAGGCTCAACGAAAGCTCTTCCAACTGCCGCCGATCGACCGTGACCCCCGTCAACTCCATCTCAGCCAGGATCCCCGCCAGCGGCATCTCCACCTCGGAATATAAATCATATTCCCCGTCGGCGCGAAGGCGTTCCTCGATCAACGGCTTTACACGGTAGATGACTTCAGCCTCATTGCAAAACTGCTCCACCTCATCGGCATATTCACCTTTGCTCGTCACTCCGGCCAGCTCGACGGAGAGCTGCTCGAAAGCGATATCGCCGATATCATAAGAACTGCGCGACGAATCCAGCAGATACGCGCCGAGCATCGCATCAAAAACGACACCGTTCAAGTCGACTTTTCGCAATTGCAGAGCCGCGATGTTGCGCTTGGCGTCGTGAACAAACTTCGCCAGCTTATCCTTGCTCAAAATCGGCGCAAGGGAGGCTAGATCAGCCTGATACGCGTCGGTCATAGTCAAAACCAGCGCTTCTTCAGCAGGGTCGTTGACTTGAACATACGCCGAATGGTCAGCCCCGGTGGAGAAGCTCATACCGATAATTCTCGCGCGGACGGATTTATCGTCAGCAGTGTGGCACTGCAGCGCGAAGCTCCCTGATTTGCTCAACATCCCGATTAGTTCATCGAGTTCGGCCGCCGAACCGATCCGGCGGCACTCTCCGAGAGAAGGCTTTTCCTCCAGGGCAACTTTCCCAGCGGCTTGCTCGACCTCCGGCAGCCGCTTAAGCATCGTCTTGAACTCCAGGCGCACGAACAAATCGCGCAGCGCATCGAAATCCGGCTGCTTTTTGCGATAACTCTCCAGATCAAATTCAAACGGCACATCGGTTACTATAGTGGCCAGATGTTTCGACAATCGGGCCGTTTCGGCATGTTCTTCGAGGGACTTGCGCACCTTGCCGGTGGGCAGATCGGAGACGTGCTCCAACACTCCCTCGACGGTGTGATATTTCTCCAGCAGGCTTTGGGCTGTCTTGTCCCCTATGCCTGGAACGCCAGGGATGTTGTCGGATGCGTCTCCCTTTAACCCTTTGAAATCCGTCACTTGATCTGGTTTGATGCCGAATCGATCCACGACAGCCTTTGTATCATAGACAACGATATCCGACACGCCTTTGACGGTTGTTAGAACGCTGACATCTTCGTTGACAAGCTGAAGAGCGTCGAGGTCGCCTGTCAGAATCTCTGAGCTTAGGCCGTGCTCTCGCGCCCGTTTGACCAGCGCGCCGATGATGTCGTCGGCTTCGTATCCCTCCACCTCGATCACTGGGATATTGAACGCCCGGATCAGCTCCCTTGCTATCGGCGCTTGTTCGATCAGCGCATCCGGGGCGGCTTTACGATGAGCTTTATATAGCTCGTAGCGCTCGTGGCGGAATGTCGGCTTTGGGGTGTCAAACGCAACCACGACATAATCGGGAGATTCGTCCAACACTTTCAGCAACATCGTCGTAAGGCCGTAGATCGCGTTTGTCGGAACTCCGTCGGACGTCGATAGATACCTCATAGCGAAAAATGCGCGATAAAGCAGGCTGTTGCCGTCTATTGCGATGAATTTTGGTTTGTTTTGAGTCATAGAATCTATCGCCTATCTCAAGCCCATGCCGCTGCCAGTCAGTTGGTCGACGAGACGCTTTGTTATGGCCAGCTTCGCGGCGGCTTCACTTTCACTGGTGAACACATCCAGCCACGACAGTTTCGGTTTATACTCCACAACTTTAGGCTCTCCTGTGATCCCGCCGGCCTTTCCTGCCGCAAGTATCGTCTCTCGGATGCCTCCCATTTCGTCCACCAGCTTGACCTTTTTTGCCTGGCTGCCGGTGAACACTCGCCCATCTGCGATCTTGCGCACATCAGCTTCCGGTAGGTTGCGGCCCCGCGCCACGGCTCTGACGAACTGATCGTATGTGTCCATCACGATTCCTTCAAGTAAGGCCTTTTCTTCAGGGGTTAGCGGCCGATTTGATGAGCCGATATCCTTGAATTTGCCGGATTTTACCACCTGTGGGTTAAAGCCGATCTTTTTATACAGCTCGCTCATGTCTGCAAAACTCCAGATGACCCCGATGCTGCCGGTCAGCGTGGATTCGTCGGCGTAAATCTTATCCGAAGCAGACGCAATGTAGTATCCGCCCGACGCAGCCATATCCGCCATCGAAGTATATACCGGCTTTTTTGCTTGTCGAATCCGCATAAGCTCGTTATATATTTCCTCGGAGGCCGCCGGGCTTCCGCCGGGGCTGTCGATGCGCAGCACGATAGCTTTGACGTCTTTGTTCTTTCGCGCTCTTTCGAGTTGCTCGATCAAATCATCGGATCCGGTTGTCGATCCGCTGAAAACTCCAGCCCCTCCGCGGCCGGAGGTTATCGTTCCGCTGACTCGTATAAGCGCTATATGCTTGCCTCTCTCCGAAACAACTCCTCGCGACGAAGTGCAAATGGCCCCTATCAGAAGCACAAGCAAAATCAGCCACGGCAAGCATCCTGCCACGAAAGAAACCGGCACGATCCATACCCAGCTTCTGTTTCTGGCTCCTTGCTGTGGTGGCGGAGCCGCTGGTGTATTTGCCACCGGCGGCGGGTTTTGAGAAGTGTCGTCGTTCATCGGTAATGCTCCTTTCCAATATGAAGGCGCTATTAGGAATAATTCTCGCTGCTCGTTGACACTTCCTGCTCAACGCATTATAATTTGACTACGCCGGAGTGGCGGAATGGCAGACGCAGTGGTCTCAAAAACCACCGAGGGCAACCTCATGTCGGTTCGACTCCGACCTCCGGCACCACTTTTTCATCCCCTCAAACAACCGCATCACCTCAGCGGGAATAGCCGATGCCTCCTCTCCCTCAAAGGAGAGCGAGTAGATGGTTTCCCTCTCCTGGGGGCGAGAAGTTTAGCATACGTATCCCCTCTCCTGGGGGAGAGAAGTTTAGCATACTATCCCCTCTCCTGGGGGAGAGGGTTAGGGTGAGGGCGAAATCTATTTTTTTCACACAATCTTTCATGTTTCTACAGCCTGCTCGGTTTAGCGGGCCTGGGGTGAGTGGGAATAGCCTGCCGCATCTACTTGAGGAGCGGATTAAGGTGAGAATATCCCTTGTATACCCTGTGCTGATCTAGTACACTGTCTGCTGAGGTGAAAAGCTATGCGTATCGCTCACAGATACTACGATTGCTCGCCACGAATCGTGCGGGCGAAAAAGAAGACTACTATCACTATCAAGCCTCTTTTCGACCACCGTAAATTTCACGATGATATCTCCTATCAAATCGGCCTGATACCAATGCTCGGGGTTCCCGGAACGACCAGGCAGACCGATTTTCAGAGGACGCCGGTGACCCCAAAGGACAACGCTATCACCGTGACGTTGGATTTCGATGCTGAACAGGAATATACTCTGCTGCTGGAGCAAGGGGATGGTAAAGTCGTCGGTGAGTTTGTTTTGTATGCGCTGAACCAGGATTTGTTTGAATTGCGCCCATACAAAGGCGATACCCATATGCACACCAATTATTCCGATGGCAAGGAATCTCCGGCGTTTGTGGCGGCGTCGTGCAGGAAGATCGGGCTGGATTTCGCGGCAATCACGGATCACCATAGATATGCTCCGTCACTGGAGGCGATGGCGGCATTCTCCGATGTCGATATCGATTTGCGATTGTATCCCGGAGAAGAGGTCCATCCACCGTCAAACCCGGTGCATATCGTCAATTTTGGCGGTTCGTTCAGCGTCAACGATCTTTTCAAGACCCCGCAATATGAGGAGCAGGTTGCAGAGTTGGAGAAGACTTTGACGTTTGTTCCGGAGGGACCGGCTCGGCGCATATACGCTTCTTGTGTGTGGAGTTTTGAAAAGATCCGTGAGGCTGGGGGATTGGCGATTTTCCCGCATCCGTATTGGGTCTACGGGTATAAATTCGATGTTCCGGAGCAAATCACCGACTTGTTGTTTGAACATCAGCCTTATGATGCGCTGGAGTTGATCGGCGGGTTCCACGTCTGGCAGGCGGAATCAAACATGCTGCAGGTAGCGCGCTATCACGAGGAGCGCGCTAAAGGCAAAACGATACCGATTGTGGGGGCGACCGACTCACACGGCTGCGAGCAGGCGGATTTGTTTGGCTGGTATCATACAATCGTCTTTGCTAAGTCTGCCGATCTGAATGATCTGATAGAAGCCATTCGCGGCCTCAATTCAGTTGCGGTGGAAGCTCTACCCAACGAGCGAGTGCGGGCGTTTGGGCCGTTCAGGCTGGTGTGCTATGCCCAGTTCCTTCTCCGCGAGATCTTTCCGTTCCATGATGAGTTGTGCCTTGAAGAAGGCAGACTGATGTTGAATTATGCGGCGGGTGACAAACGTGCAGCCGAAGCTTTGTCAAAGCTCAAAGGTCGAGTCGAAAAGCTATACGATAAAATGTGGGGTTGCGATAGTTGACCACTGCTGCAATCGGGCTTTTAGTCCTGTCGGCGTTTGTGCATGCGACATGGAACCTCATCGGCAAACGGCACGATCCGTCGGCGCGGTTTTTTCTGGCCGCAAATACGACTGGGGTAGTGCTATTAAGCCCGGTGGTGGCGGCCAATCTGAATATGGTGGCTAAATATCCGTCAAAGGTATGGGTGATCTTAGCCATCACCGGGTTATTTCAAGCCATTTATTTTATGGGGCTGGCCGGAGCGTATAAATCCGGCCATCTTTCTGTGGCGTATCCACTCGCCCGGTCGGCGCCTGTTTTGATGGTGGCTTTTGTCAGTGCGCTTATGGGCAAGGCAGGCCAGCTATCGACGTTTTCCGTAGTGGGGATGGCATTGATCGCGGCAGGAGGTTTGCTGCTGCCGATTCGCAGGTTTTCCGACTGGAAACTGCGAGATTATCTGCACGCTTCCACTATATTTGCGCTAATGGCTGCAATTGGGACCACGGGCTACTCGATCGCCGACGACTCCGCTTTGCGTGCGCTGAAAGAAAGCGTGGATGCAAATAAGGTCGCACTTACGCTGAGCTATGCGTTTTTCGAGGGAGTATCGACATTTATCTGGTTGGGGTTGATCCTTTTGATTACCGGACGCAGCAGCAAGGAAGCCGAAAAACCAGAGCCTCTCCGATTCGCAAACGTCGCTGTGGCGGGGTTCGGGATCTGCCTTGCGTATACGATTGTGCTTCTCGCTATGACGCTGGCCAAAAATGTCAGCTATGTGGTCGCCTTTCGCCAGCTCAGTATCCCGATTGGCGCGATGCTGGGTGTTACGGTTTTGCGCGAGCCGCGCTCTATGATTAAGTTCGCCGCTATTACGGTTATGCTTATAGGGCTTGTGCTTGTGGCTGTGTTTTAGCTCGCTTTCATTCTTGACTATGCCGGGTATGCAGGGTAAAATGCACTACCAAGATAAATGGAGAAAACTGTGAACGTAGAACTGCTCACTTGCCAAAGAATGACCGCCGGGCTGGTATATCAGCCGATTCCGCTGACTCCTCCGCAGGTCAACAGGATATACGCCGACATAACAGAGCGTTACCCATTCCAGACCCTGCAGCATCTGCCGGACGGCGCCAGGATGGCTAACCCGACCAGCGATTTTTTTATACAGACCGGGCGACTGCAGGTCAACGATACAGTTGAGTTTTTCCCCAACTCAAAAGAACGGGCGATGGAGCTGTTCCAAATAGCGCAAAGAAGCCTTCGCGTCCCGCAGTTTAACATTTTCGGGATAAAGCTGGCCGCCAGCCTTCCGCTGGAGGAAGGTTACAACGCCGCCACGCTCATAGAAAAATCCGCGCTGGGGAGCATACACAATAACCTGGAACTGCTCGGCCCAGGCAGGCAGGGGGTTGGTCTGAGGATTGTACTGCACCAGGACGGGGTGCTGGAACTCAAGATCGAGCCGCTGTTCAGCGACCTGACCAAAATCTATGTGGAACTCGATATCCAGCACCCGACGGCGTTTAAGAATGTGGATATAGTCGAGTCGTGGATGGATTCGGCCTACGATTATTTGTTTAGAGAAGTCAAAGGTTTCTTGGAGACGCTGGCATAACACCCGATCAAATGGGTATATCACGGCAGAAAACAGACTGGCCTGCCGCGCCACAGATTGACCTACACGCCGCTCACACCGTACCATGCTCATGGAGGATTCCATGAGAGTATATATCGGCGCCACTCGGCAAAACGATGGCAAGACCATAACGTGCCTTGGTTTAATGGCCGCATTTACGCGCAAACTGGATAAAGTCGGCTATACAAAGCCGGTCGGGCAGCGCTACGTCGAGATTGATGGCGTAAAAATAGATGAAGATGCCCTTCTCATAAAAACAGTTTATGAGCCTGAATGCGAGATTGGGGATATGTCTCCGATAGCCATCCCCAGGCATTTCACAGAAAACTACATCGACAGCCCCAACCGCGATGAGCTTATAGATAAAATTATCGCTGCATTCGATCGAGTGAGAGTCGGCAAAAATATAGTGGTTATCGAGGGGACTGGTCACGCGGGGGTGGGGTCGGTTTTCGATCTGTCCAATGGAGATGTGGCGGCGCTTCTAAATAGCAAAGTGGTTTTGATCGCCTCCGGAGGTATCGGCAGGCCGATAGATGAGATTATGCTGAATAAGGCTACTTTCGATGCTTTGGGAGTCGAGGTGGTTGGGGCAATTGTCAACAAAGTCGAAGAGGAGAAATACGAGAAAGTCGAGAGATATGTGAGGCTGGGTCTGGAGCGCAAAGGGGTCGATTTGCTCGGGGTAATGCCGTATAGATCGGTGTTGTCCAGCCCCACCATCGGGCAGCTCCTCGAAGATATCGACGGCAGGCTAATCAGCGGAAGCAGGGGGCTGCATAACAATGTTGAAAAAATGGTGATCGGGGCGATGCCCCCACACCAGGCGTTGAGTTACTTTACGCGGGGAACGCTGCTGATTACTCCGGGAACTCGTGAGGATTTGATTCTGACTGCGATGAGTTCTTGTTTGTTGGGAAGCGATCAGAATCCGTGCATTGCGGGTATGATACTCACAGGCGGCACCCCGCCGCAGCAGACTATAATGCAGTTGCTGGACAGGACCGCGATCCCGATTATACTCGTAGAGGAAGACACATACAGCGTCGCTTCAAAGATCGCCAAGCTGATTATCAAGATCAGGCCCGGGGACTACGAGAAAATCGGCGCGGCAGAAGCGATTGTTGATGAATATGTCGATGTGGACAGGCTCTTGGAGAAACTGCATGGCTGATCGGATTTCTTTGGTGTTATGACCTATCAGGAATCTCTGGACTATCTCGATGGCCTGCTCAAATTCGGCATAAAATTCGGTCTGGAGCGGATAACTGCGCTCGCCGAGGCGTTTGGTAATCCACAAAACAAAATACGAACCCTGCACGTCGCCGGAACCAACGGCAAGGGCAGCACATGCACATTCATTGCCTCGATACTGCGCGAAGCGGGCTATCGTACAGGTTTGTATTTGTCTCCGTATGTCTTCGATGTCCGCGAGAGAATTCAAATAGGCGGAGCCAACATCGACGCAGATGAATTTGCCGCCCTAGCCACCGAGATCAAACCAGTCGCCGATGAAATCGGTAAGACCGACCTTGGCCCGGTGACTGAGTTTGAAGTCAAAACTATGATGGCCTATCTCTACTTTGCCCGAAAGAATGTGGATTTTGCCGTTTTGGAAGTGGGGATGGGTGGAAGATTCGATGCCACCAATATAGTTCATCCCCTTGTTTCGGTGATTACGTCTATAAGCCTTGATCATACCGAACGGCTCGGCGACACCCTCGAGCAGATCGCTTTTGAGAAGTCCGGGATTATAAAAAATGGTTCGATATTGGTGACTGCTGTGGATGATGATGCAGCCTGGCGGGTGATTTTGGGCCGCTGTCGTGAGGAGGGGGTTGAGGTCTGGCGGGTCATAAGCTCACGGTCGCGGCATGCGGACTCTTTGTCGGCGGATGTGCAGTTCAGATACTCGAGTAAGGCTGGTTCGTTTTCTTTGAACGGCGGGGAGATGAGAATAATTGGGCTGAAGCCGTCGTTGTTAGGCTCGTTTCAGTACGCGAACGCCGCCACTGCCGCAGTCGCGATTAAAGCGTTAGAGCGATATGAAATTCGAATCACGCCTCAAGCGATCGCGGCAGGCATATCAAACGCCTCGATTGTTGGCCGGATGCAGGTTGTGAGGCGAAACCCGACGGTGGTAATAGACGGCGCTCATAACCCTGATGCGGCGGCCAAGCTTGCCCGTGCAGTGGTCGAATATTTACAGTTCGATAAGCTGATCCTCGTGATCGGAATGACCAATACGCACCCGCCAAAACCGATTCTGCGCAAGCTGGCCCCGCTTGCAGCAAAGGTAATCGCCACGCAACCTCAATGGTTCCGAGCAACCCCCGCCGCTCAGGTCGCCGAAGCGGCCGGCGCACTTGGCGCTGACGTGGAGATTGTCGAGAGGGTACCCGATGCGATGAAACGAGCGATGCAAATCGCCGATCCCTCCGACCTGATACTGGTCACAGGTTCGTTTTATGTTATCGGCGAAGTAGATGGCGCGGATATAACGGCAAAGTAGACGCTGCGAACATTATGCCTCCCTGCCCAAATGTCCGTTACCTATGTACGGATAGTTGTCGTAAACCTGGTAATATTACCTGTTTTCTCTCAGTTTGAACGCATCCATTGACAATTGACGTGAGTCAAAGGTAAGATGCAGATAGAGGATATGGCCGCCTGATACTACTTAATGGTGGCTGATTCGTTCGACTGGGAGGTTGATGGTTCACCGTCAGCAGGCTCGCTGCCCAGAGTTCCTGGGTTATTATCAGGAGGTATACAATTGAATATCAGCCCGGACTATGCGAACGCGGCAGGGTTCTGGGCGCCAATCCTGATTGTTTTAGGGGCAGCTATTACAATTGCGGGGTTAGCGCTGCAGTCGAGTGAGTACATGCCATACCCCGAAGATTTCCACAATAAAACGTGGAATGCAATCAGTGCCTGTTTGTGGCCCATTGCATCCCACGTCTGCTTTCGTCTATTCAAAATTGCGGATAGACGCGTCGTCTCCTGTTTTGTGCTGTTTCCCAACATTTTACAGCTCAGGGCGCCGCACAGCGAGCAGAGCTGCGTCGTCTCCTTCGTCACAACGAAACCGGACCAAAGAGAAGGGTAAGTAGAGTATGAAAAAGTATGTTGTTTTAACTCTGGCGTTGCTTATTTTAGCGTGCGCATCACTATCAAACGCTGCCGAGTTTCGGGCGTTTTGGGTAGACGCCTGGGGGGCGGGCGGACTGAACCAGTCGCAGGTGAATACTCTGCTTGGGACAGTCGGCACCACAGAGAAAGGGCAACTTCGCGAGGCGAACTGCAATGCAGTCATATTCCAGATCCGGCGAAGCTGCGACGTAAACTATCCATCCGGCATTGGAGAGCCGTATATGTCCGGTCTCTCGCCGTCCAACTTCAACTCGCTTCAAGCTGTAATCGATGCCGCTCACGATACGACGGGGGGTAAGAAGCGAATAGAAGTTCACGCATGGATGGTTATGTTCCGAACGGCTGCCGGCGTCGTTTATAATCAACACATCAGCACGCCCACGGGCAGCCTGACCAATCTGGACAACTACTGGCAGACTATAAATAACTCCGGCGCAGAGGCTGGCGATTCCGACAAACAGTTCGATCCGGGTCATCCGTTGGCGGCGCAATACTGTGTCGACGCGGCGATGGACGTGGTCAGCAGGTTCGATATAGACGCTATTCATTATGATTATGTAAGATTTACTGCAAGCAACCAGGGTTACAACCCTACCAGCGTCGCTCGATATAACCAATACTACGGCTTGTCGGGTCAGCCGGTTTATACAAATGAGCAGTGGAAACAGTGGCGGCGCGACCAGGTGACAGCAGTTGTGCGAAAGATATACGCCAAGATCCAATCCGTCAAACCGTGGGTCCAGCAGACCGCATCGACCGTAACATGGAACCCTTCTCCGACGGCTTCGACCCGCGCGGCGTTCCAGGCCACCCGGCCTTACTATGATGTCTATTCCGACTGGGATTCCTGGCTCGAAGAAGGCATTCTGGATGCGGTTATGCCGATGACTTACTACGACTATGCGTCCTTGCCCAACGACTATAAGAAGTGGATGAACTACGAGAAGGACCGCAAGCATAATCGGCACATGTATATCGGCCCGGGGATATATCTAAACTCCCTTGACAACTCATTGCTGGAACTGAAGATGACCCGCGACGCATCCCCGGCGGGCAACTACGCTCAGGGTTATGCTGGTTATTCATATAGAGTGCCCTATGTAAGTGGAACGTGGGCGGGGTTTG
>LSQX01396568.1_pt1 | contig 35479 bp, 30 predicted proteins | sample 654561 | NCBI WGS metagenome assembly LSQX01 (sample SAMN04489861, study PRJNA283612) | anaerobic digester metagenome | isolation source: 4 biogas reactors fed with cattle manure at either 37C or 55C with and... | place: Denmark: Kongens Lyngby | collected 2014 | reverse complement strand
ACGCGCCCCGTGAAGGGCGCGACAGCAATATTGTACAATATTTAAAAATAATTTTGCATATATTTGTCAAAACTGTCTAAATATAATTATTTCCATGCAATAAAAAAATATCTCAGCAATTATTTGCTTGCTATTTCGGAAAAAACGCTATTTTTCAGTGCGAATGCTCCACATTTTCATGTTAGCTTCATGTTCGCACAGTCTAATGATTGCTGGTATTGAATGACTTTTTATAGAATTATGTTGTCTGTTATATCCGGAACAATTTTGGTTCCGAAGTGGATAACTTTATCTGAATAAGATTCTCCTAAACTGTAAAAGCGCAGACTATCACTCTTAGGATCTATTTTGGATTTTAACTCATGTTTTAATTTTCGTAGTTGCATACTATCAATATGACACTCAAAGACAGAATTTTGCACTCGTAAACCGTATTTTTCACAGGTTTTTGCCACATTACGTAAGCGTTTCCTGCCTGACGAAGTCATGGTAGACACATCATAACAGATAAGAACAAGCATAATTTACTCCTACACACGATGAAGGAAAGGAGGATAACCGTCTAAGTCACCTCTTAGGTATCGAGCTAACAACAATGCCTGAGAATGCGGCACTAACCCCCAAGAAATTTTTTCTTTAAAGTATGGATGAAACACCTTATCTTGCTTGCGTTTTTGCCATAATCCTATAACTGTTCGCCTCGCATCATCATCCATAACTACAGCACCATCTTCACGAACTGAAAATTGTTTTGCATTTACTTCTATGCGATTTATTGCGGACAATACGACTCTGTCAACCATAACACTACGAAGCTCTTCAATAAGATCTAAGGCAAGGCTCATGCGTCCAGGCCTGTCTCTATGTAGAAAACCTACGTAAGGATCTAATCCCACAGCTTCAAGAGCAGAAGCGATATCATGAGTTAAAATAGTGTAAAAATATGACAATAAACAATTTACCCTATCCAAAGGAGGTCTTCTTGATCTGCCTTTCAACACAAAATCTTCTTTTTGGCGCAAGATTAAGTCATTAAATACTGAAAAATACTGTTGAGCTGCTTCTCCCTCAAGACCCCGCAGTACTTCCAGATTCGGAGCAGAACGAATTAAGTCATAACTGTTCTTCAAAGAATGACATTTGACACGTATTTTTTCTGAATCGATAACTAAAGCGTGATCTCGGACATAACGATCTAGAAGCCAACGTTGATTGTGGACTTTTGAAAAAATAATATTTCGTGCTATTTGTATGCTCTTGCTATGGTCTTCGGACCAGCTATATTGAGTTTTTCTGAGCATAACATTACCTTGTGTAGGTCCGCTTACTCGTGCTTGAAAACGACCAGTTCTACTCAAGAATACTACGCCTATATTCTCGCACATACATTTGCCCATAAGGGCTGAACTCATTCCCTGGCTCCCATGAGTTATTATTGATTCGAAATTCAGCAAGGGATAGCGACCGACCAACTCATCCTCACAAGTGATTTTTACAGCTTCATTTTCGAGTGATAGATAATAATTGGGATTAACAATATACAGTGTATTAAGTAGTTTTCTCATTTGCATATTCCTCAATATAAGAATCTACTTTCATGGATGAGTAGAGTTGAGGCAGACAGATATTATAAAGCGAACAAGCTCTACACTTTTCCTGAAGCTTTACTTTGGGAACATAAGCACGCTCAGCATACTCATGCATTTCATCAACTATTGACTTAACCTTTTGTCTAATTTCTGATTCAATATTAACTTTGTGTCTGCGTTGATGTTGGCCGTAAAAGATAAATGCTTCTTTAATTGATGCTGACAGCATCTCCTCTAAAGCCATAGTCTGTGCTGCAACTTGCATTTCATCTTCTTGGCCAATTTTAATTTTCCCCCGTTTATATTCAATTGGAGTAGCCAAATATTTGCCATCTAGACCATGTATAAAGACTCCTTGAGGATCAATAGTCTTCTTAAACTCAACAACATCACATATTCCTGACAGCCCCAGAAAGTGTGAGCTAACCGGCAAGCCGCGGCAGACCAAAAGATCACCGCGGCGTTCCAGTTTCAATCCGTCATGTGCATTCTCATGCATGATTCTGCCATCTAAAGTTAAATAATTTTCAATCCAGACCTGTTCTATCACAATCAGTGCCCACTGTCTTCTGCAGAACACAAAGTGCTGAATCCCTGACAGCTGAAGAAAATTATCCTCACTGTATTTCTTCATAACCAGCAAAAACTCTAGGCGTAAGGCCTTCTAGTTCTTCAATTTTTATCTCATAATCATCAAAGCATGTTGGCAAATCAATACCATCTTTAAGAGAAATTTTAATGCTGTCATGTACACTTGCAGGTGGAAATTGACCTAATTTCGAATTGTGTTCAAACCAATAAAGATACTTGAGATCCATTGATCCCTCAGGTCGAGCCGAGGAAGCGTCATTAGAAAAAAGAGTGCGGAGGGCTTCTTGTAGTTTGAGCGCATCTTCATCTGAGAAACCAGTGCGTTCAGCTAGTTGAATGTTAATACTTCCCTTTATTGTGTATACACCGAAGGCAACTCGATGCTTCATACCCATTGTATCTGATCCTTTTTTGTCTCCGGGTTCAGTATTGACACTTTTGGTAATCTGAATAGATTCAATATCTACCGGATCAACACTAAAGGCTGACTGGATGGTAACTGGTCCGCGAATTCCGACAGAGACTCCGGAACCTTTCCCGGTTCCTTTAAAGGCAAACAGTTGTCCGAAGGCACGCACATCAAGCCATTCGGAGCATGCTGCATCAATATACTTTTCGCGGTCTTTTCCTGCTTCTTTCAACTCTTCGTTACTATCAGCCCGCTCACGCAAACTAGTGAAATCATCCACTCTATTGTCATCAGATTGAACAAAAACTGATTCTCCCATCTCCATCCAACGATTTCGAATTTTGCGCTTTAAAGCGACATCACTGATCTCCCCATGACCTCTGTCTGTAATCCGTGGGCGGTTACCATTAAGCGGGTCACCATTTGGATTGGCATTTTGAACAGAGACAATACCTACAAAATCAATTTTGTTTTTTACAACGGTCATTATTATTTATCCTTTCTTATAATCAATTGTTTGTTCAGCATTATTTTAGTTTTCGTTATCAGATACGAAATCTTCCAAATCTTCTTTGTCACGTGCTTCTCTGCGTTTTGCGTAGTCTTGATATATGGCATGCTTTTGAGCATCAAAACCAAGTAGAAATCTACCATCCAGATTCCTAGCTTTCGATAATTCTTCGGGATCGATAACTGCCGCAACTTCTTGTTCTATTGCGTAGAGACGGTTGCCTCTGGATCCTAATCTCGCACGGTAAGGAACGAGTTGTTTCATGATTATTTCTGTTGTTGCGCATGGCCTTTCAGCCAATTTGCTAAAATATCTCTCCACAGAAGTTGTGCGGCTCTTCTGCTCACCTTCTGACCGTAGCGCCCTTGCTTCGATCTCATCTAAAACTGCCATCCATCGTCCAAAGTTATACGTAAAATCTCCAGTGTTTTTATCAATTTCCATAGTCCAATTCTCCTTCCGGCGTCGATTTCTGTCTGCCCTGATCAGGCTACAAGCAACTCCACGGACCTTACTCCAATTGAAGTCGCTATACTTTTGTGGGTATAGGGCATTAGTGTAAGCAGCATGAACAATGTCTCCGGGTATCATGTGGTTTTCTTCCACAACACAAGGAAACAGGCGTTGAACTGTTTGAGCTGTTACCTTGCTGTCCAAGTCCAAAAATTGACCCCTTTGTACACCAAATGCAACTTCTGCAATATCCCTTAAGGATGGCGCACCCACATAGCGGATTGTTTTTTGAGCAAGTTTACTGAAGCCAAGATTGTACCAAGACAACTTTTCATGCCAGGTGCTAAGTGCGTCAAAATATCTATTGGTCTCACCTGATAAATATTCCCTATAGAAAGTGACTGCCATGCGACCTGGTGTAGCGGCATCAAGCGCGATAATCGCAATATCCGAATCAGTCTGCAGATCCGCTTGAAAACCGTGTAATGCACGTTTGAATTCGTTCGCCAGTGCTTCTTCAGAAAGATAAGTATTATCTGAATCAGGCGTTATATCATTTTCTTTGACTTTATCATTACTGCTGCTCTCCAGGAATGAGAAGATATCAACAATCTCTTGTGTACTGTCGGTAGGGTTGGGGATCAGTTCTCCCCTCGTCCCCCACACAAGAAAAACGCGATCTCCTAGACGCGATCCCTGTTTCTGAATTAACCATTTAAGGGCGTTATGGGCTTGCTGTGACACACTGTAAGCTACCTGGCTGCTTTCTTCTGCTGTCTCAAATCTACCTCTAAAAGTGAAACCCGATTTATCATTTGCTGAAAGCAATTTTGCGGAATCTCCGGTGTGTCTTATTTTTTTAGGGTGAAGGCTAGTTAAGGCAATCTGTTTACCCGTGACGTAATCCAAACCCTTTTCTTCTTGAGTAGATTCGTAGTAATCGGCCCATGATTGGATGATACTTGAATTCTCCCAAGGATTAGCTACATGGATCAAATCATCAGACAAAAAATTAAATCTAATAAAAGCATCACTTGCCTTGCCCGTAACTACACGAAATATATCTGGTTTATTAGATTCATCTAGTCCTTTAGATTTATCCGACCATTCTTCAAGCAATAGCCCGTCTGAGTCTTCGTGAAGTAATTCGGAATTGATCAAATCTGTAATCAAACAGCCCTTTTTTACATAATCCAACAAGGCCTGAAGTTCTCCCTGGCAATAAGGAGACCCTACCCACTGCCTCAGTTGATCTAAATATAGTTCATAGCTTTCATGCCCTTTGTCACCTCCATATTTGCCGTAATCCCCTGCCACATATTGCAGCTTGTCATGAAGAGGATGGGGCCTCAACTTTGCTCCCGGCCCTGATCGTGATGCAGAATTCTCTGTACAGGGTACAAGTGTTTGCCGCTCATCCTTATCAGTTATAATCCGTCCAGTTACGTAGTTTCCCTGAGAATCAATTGTAACTTCAATTTCTGCCATTTGTGTCGTATGAGAAATTGGCAAAAGAGGGTTAGAAGGATTAGCCGCATCTTGTGTATTAAGGGCATTAAGATAGGTGTCGTTCAGCGTGCTCAGCCAGCTCATAGATCCACCGCCTCTCCAATCTCCTCTTCAACTGCTTTGATATTTTCTCCCAAGTTAAATGTTTTAATGGACCCTCCAGGCAATTCGCGAGATATAGGACATTCTTCAGGACGACAAAACTCAATAACACTATCTACCATCTTGGGATACCAAAAACGTACATAGCGCTTACCATCTACTGATTCGTCCGGATACTGGATTGAATGATACATAAGTCCCAGATCCATCTCCCTTGAATAGTATCCTTCTACATCAAAACTCGAAGGTTCGATATATGCCTGGCATTCACGTGTACCGAGAAACACATCCCTTCTCCCACCTTTTCTCAAACTTCTTTCCGCCATTTGCGCATGTTTTTTTACATTACGATCTGTTACCAAATCCTTACGATTCTCGTTAAACTCGAAATGAGCCTCGACTATGTAAGACACATCCCTCAAGTAGGTGTAATAGGAGAGATCGTTGCCTCCGCCATACTTTATTGGTCGAATGCCTTTACTTTCTGTCAGAATTGGTTTCATTATTTTCACCCGGTCTATATACCAAATGATAGAAGGCTTCCAGTAACAAGATTCAACAATTCCTTTGAGAGATTGGTACGTCGGCACTGTTAACGTTGACTTCTCACCTCCAGCACGCACAACGGGATCAGTAAACAGCGCATACTCTCCCCATACGCGGTAAGTTAAAGTATTGCCATACATGTTTTATCCTTTCTATTCTTTATATTCTGAATTTTTGCTTTCAGATTATCGTTCTCGGTGGCCTTCGCTAACAAATAAAAGGATCCATTGTTCCCTCCTCGTGAGCCCCATAGTCATCTGAATATGCTGCTTCTTGTAAGATATACAGATCTTCCATCCACGGCACTAATTTCACATTTTCATCCTTGAGAAACTTTTTTAAATCAGACTTATAAACATTAATCATGTATTTCTGAATATCTCTGAAGATTTTTCGTTTATTGTCCAATGCAACGCTCCGACTCATTAGTAAACCCTGTAAATTCTTCGCTTCCTCATTAAAGGGAACAACAATTCCGCTGGTATTTTGATCAATCACCTGAAAATGTTGGGAAATAAATTTGAAAGGATAACTGTATTTAAGTTTAAACTTGCTCCATGAGAGATTCTTGTGATTAATATCTCTTTCTGCCAGCAGGTCATAGGCCTGAATAGGAAGGTTGCGATATACAGTTTTTATCGGATATCCCATCTTCTCTTTAATACCTACTTCTTCAGAGAAGATATCATAATATTTATCTATTGCTTTTTGTGACAAAAGGCTGTTGTCATAATCTTTCGGTCTTTGTTTGAATGCGGATAGTAGACGCATGGTACACTGTTGGCCGACGATTAGCTCTTTGAGAGGTGAAACAGATTCCTTAATATCTACAACAAAGGTTTGCGAAACTGAATGTTCGCCGTGTCTATTCCCTCTTCCACTAGACTGGATAATCGACTGTAAACCTGCCAAATTTCTTATAACATAGCGAAAACTTAAATCGACGCCGCATTCGATTAAATTCGTGCTGACGACAATAAGGGGAGTGTTTGATTCAAGCTTTGCTCTGATCTCGTTTATTCGTTCTTTTCTATGTGCGGGACAAAGATAAGTGGTCAGATAATAAATATTGTGAGTTTCGTTAAGTTCTCTTATTCTATTAAAAATGTTTTTTACACCATTTTTGGTATTCATGACAATTAGTATGCTGTCTTGTTTTAGTGGCATACTATCCATCCATTCAACAAAACTGTCAACATTATCTCCAGCGTCTTTTGTGGCATCTACTATTTCCATACGTTTGAAAGATTTTGCTGCACCTGCTGGATCTTGGGTTAACTCACCAGGCTTCTTCAGAAGAACGGGCACCTCAAGCTCTTTGAGATTAGGTTGAGTGGCTGTGCAAAGAATAACCGTGCTATTAAGATGACGGCTTAATGTATTGAAAGCGGCGTTAGCCAGATAAGTACACTTAAGAGGAATTGTTTGGATTTCATCTATAACAATTACACTGTTCGCTAATGTGTGTAGTTTGCGGATGCTATTACTTTTTCTATGAATGAGGGTATTCAGAAATTGCACTTGAGTTGTAAAAATAATGGGTACATCCCAGCGTTCAGTCAAAAGCTTGTATTCTTCATCATATTCATCATCAGAGAAATTTACATTTGAATGATGTTCAAGCAAATTTGTTGAACAGTTTAGAGTTTTTCTAACCTCATCAGCATTCTGCTCTATGATAGTAGTGAAAGGTAGTACATATATAATTTGAGTCTTTTCTGATTTTGAGCCTGAATGATATCTTACATGCTCTAGAGCAAAACGTAGACTGGCAAAGGTCTTTCCACCTCCAGTGGGTACGGTAAGGGTGTAAGTACCTGTTTCCCATTTAGAAGCTGAATAGCATTCATTGCTGATTGATGCTCGTAGCTCGGCAATATTCTTTTCAGATGCCGATCCAGCCTCTTTATCTTGGAAAGACTTCAATTTATCCTCGAGCCTCGCTATGTACTTGTTAACTACAGGCACGATCGAAGCCTCGGGAACCAGTGGTTCTGTTGCGGAATAGTTATAAGCATCCAATCTATCAGCATCTATTAGGCAGCTATAGGCAAATTTAATGATCAATTGCGCATCATAGTTTCTCTGGTTGGCTTTCCTGTTATCTTCAGGATGAGGAGTGTTAGAAATCCTCTCCAAAAGAGCCAAAAATTCATCTAATGCTAAATCTTCAAGTTTGTTTAACTCAGATTGATTAATACAGTCTTCAAAAAATGTGGACTTAACTCTTTCAAGAGAGGTCTGCTTGTTTGTCTCATCAATAAAAGATTGTAATCTTGCCTTGATTGGCGACTTTATGGTTTCAATTGAAAGATAATCATCAAGACCCCCATGATGATAGGCAATGCACATAGCTAAAAAGTCCAAGAAATAAGGAATGATGTTTTTAATTTTCGTATTTGGATTTTGTTTTTCAATTCTTGGCTGAATACATGCATATATGTATGCCGCTCCATAGGAACCATGATCAATTATTGGGGAACTACTTCTTTCCCCATTTTGAATGTTTTTCGCAACTTCTCTAATATATTTTTGGAATTCAGGGCTGTATTTACCCATATCATGTAGATATGCCAGCAAACGGCAAATTGCGGTTAAGTTATTTCTACTACCAAATATGGCTGCGTATTCTACAACATTATTTATGTGTTCATTAAGTAGTTGGAATTTTTGTCCATCAAGGGATGGTCTGGCAAAATACTGCATTAGATTTTCCACCATTGATCAAAACAAATAATTAATAGTGCTTTTATATAAAGATATCAAAATTATTGAACATTCGCAATGCAGTTTATATAGATCTTGTTATCGAAATGCTGATTTAAAGTACAATGTAGTGCTTTGATAATAGTTCTAGAAATATTCAACACTGTAGTAATTATTCGCTGATGTCCCAATTATCTTCAGTATCCTGCTCAGAATTTTGTGATATTTCTAAGAAAATAAATATAATACACGGTAATTTTGAGCTTTTGCACAACTGCATGAAGGGCAGAAGCCTTATAATTATTGAATGTCAATAACATTTGGAGTAAGAACTTCCTTACGAAAGCAAATTAGTACTTAATCTGATATAATTGTTAGTGGTCTTTTGACCTTTGCCGCCAGGGCAGCTCTTGAAGACGTTTAGTAACTAGTAATAAACAGTTACTTTTTTATAATAAGAAGTTTGGAGATTTATAAATGGTTGACGAGATCGATCGCAAAATTCTTAATCTACTGCTTCATAATGGAAGAATTACCCATGAAGAGATCGCTAAACGTCTAAATTTTTCCCGTCCGGCAATTCATCAAAGAGTGGCTAAATTAACAGAAAAAGGCATCATTAGCAGCTATACTGCAGAGATAAATTGGGAAAAACTTGGTTTTGCCATAGATGCTTTTATTCTTGCAACTGTTTATACCAAAGACTTTAACGAAATGATCGATGCGCTGCTCAAGTTGGAGCATCAAGATTGGATTGTACTTAATGTTTATAGAGTAACCGGCAAGCATTGCATCATGCTAAGGGTCAAGGCAAAAAATGCCGCCAGCATAAGTGCCCTTCATGATCAGATGCTGAAATTTGTAGGTATTGTGGAAACATACACCATGCTTGTTTTGCAAAGCAGAGCCGTGACTTATAATGAGCTGGAGAGGATTGAAGACTAAAAACATTCTCTTCTGCTTAAATGAAGAAGGTGTATAATTATAAACGCGGTTTTGTGCCTCAATCAAATAGAAAGCGAGATAATAAATGAGCAGTGGACTATTTAAAATCCCACCGGCTGTAAATGAGCCTATAAAAGATTACGCTCCAGGCTCCCCTGAGAGAGCCGCATTAAAGAAAGAATTAGAACGACAATCAAGTATAAAGGTTGAGATCCCGGCTTATATCGACGGGAAACCCTATTTTACTGCAAATAAAGAATATGTAGTTATGCCCCACGACCATAATCATGTTTTAGCCGAAGTGTCTATGGCTGATGATGAAGGGATAGAGCTGGCAATCCGATCCTCTTTGGCAGCCAAAGAAAAATGGGCTGACATGCCTTGGCAGCACCGGGCATCAATCTTCATTAAAGCTCTGAATTTGGTTCGAGGACCTTGGCGTGACAGACTTAATGCTTCCACTATGCTGGGCCAAAGCAAAGCATGTTTTCAGGCTGAAATTGACGCCATCTGTGAAGTGTGCGACTTTTTCAGTTATAATCTTTCCGTAATGCAAGAGATTTACGAGTTCCAGCCTAAGCAAATTCCGGGCGCGTGGAATCGCATGGAATACCGCGGACTCGACGGGTTCGTGCTCGCCATTTCTCCTTTTAATTTTACTGCTCTGGGTGCCAATCTTTCTTGTGCCCCGGCGATAATGGGAAATACCGTGATTTGGAAACCTGCCAGAACCGCCATGCTTTCGAATTATTATTTTTACCTGATGTTGTTGGAAGCGGGCCTTCCCCCGGGTGTAATTAATTTCTTGCCGGCGTCCGGCTCGGCGGTCAGCCGTCTGATTGTGCCTCATCCGGATCTTGGTGGCTTAAATTTCATTGGTTCAGACACTACTTTTTCTACACTGTGGAACAATATCGGGAATAATATCTCAACTTATAATCAGTATCCTCGGATGGTTGGTGAGACAGGGGGCAAGGACTTCATCTTCGTTCACCCCAGCGCAGATATACCGACGCTGATTTCAGCCATGGTCCGAGGCGCTTTTGAGTATCAGGGCCAAAAATGCGCCGCGGCTTCCAGAGCCTATGTACCTCGTTCCCTGTGGCCGCAGGTTAAAGAAATGCTCCTGGAGAAAACTGCAGAAATCAAGGTGGGTGATCCGTGCGATTTCACTAATCTTATGGGCGCCGTAATTGACCGCAGCGCCTTCAACTCAATAAAATCATATATTGATTATGCTAACGAGTCTGAAGAAGCAGAAGTTCTGACGGGCCACTATGATGACAGCAAAGGATATTTCATTTATCCCACCATTATAGAGACGACAAATCCTCGTTTCAAAACTATGCGAGAAGAGATTTTTGGCCCTGTATTAACGATCTATGTCTATGAAGACAGCGAGATAGACTCTGCCGTCAAACATTGTAAGGAAGACACGGTATATGCCCTGACAGGCTCGATCTTCGCGCAGTCAAGGGAAGCAATCATCTCACTTGAAAAAGAATTCAGCTATACGGCCGGCAATTTTTATATCAATGACAAGCCTACAGGATCTGCTGTGGGACTGCAGCCGTTCGGCGGCTCTAAGCTGTCAGGCACCAATGACAAAACGGGCACTGTGATGAATCTCTACCGCTGGACAAGCGCCCGTACTATTAAGGAGAACTTCGTCCCGACGGACGATGTTAATTATATATCAATGCAAGAACGATAAAGAACTCAGGAGGTAAAGATGCTAAGAATCGAGGAACATCCTATCTTGACATTTGACAAGAGTAAGACTGTTACCTTCACCTTTGATGGAAAAGAAATCGAAGGCTATGAGGGTGACACGATTGCCTCAGCCCTGCATGCTGCGGGTGTCAAGGTAATGGGACATCACTATGATTCAGGTAGACCTCGCGGCTTCTACTGCGCGATAGGTAACTGCGGTGCCTGTCTAATGGTGGTCAATGGTGAGCCTAATGTCAGGGTTTGTGTCGAACCGCTGGTGGAAGGCCTGGTCGTAGAGACCCAGAGTAATAAGGGGGATCTGGTATGAAAGAAGTGGATATTGCCATTATTGGCGGAGGACCTGCCGGGCTAATGGCAGCCAATGCAGCTGCTTCAAGCGGTGCTAAAGTTGTGCTGTTAGAGCGTGACGGTCACCTGGGAGGACAGCTGGTAAAACAGACCCATAAATTCTTTGGATCTGAAAAACAGTATGCTTCCACTCGCGGTATTTATATCGCAAACATTTTGGAAGACAAGCTGGGCGAAATGCCTGACAATGTAGAAATTTGGAAAGGCGCAACCGCTATCGGTCTTTATGAAGATGGCGTTCTGGCCGTTGAACAAAACAAAAAAGTTAAAAAGCTTAAAGCCAAACGCTTTATTGTTGCCACAGGCGCTTCTGAGAAGTCTCTTGTCTTTGTCAACAATGAACTGCCCGGTATTTATGGTGCCGGCGCTGTTCAAACATTGATGAATGTCAATGGTGTACGTCCGGGTAAGCGTGTTCTTATGGTAGGCGCGGGCAACATCGGTCTTATTGTCAGCTATCAGCTGCTGCAGGCGGGCGTTGAAGTTGCCGCTATTATAGACGCAGCCCCTTGCATTGGTGGATATTTGGTCCATGCCAGCAAGATCAGACGTGCAGGCGTGCCGATCCTTACAGGTCATACAATTACTCGCGCGTATGGTAAAGAATCAGTTGAAGGCGCTACACTGGTAGCTCTGGATGAACAATGGCAGCCTCTCCCCGGTACAGAAAAAGACATCGATGTCGATGTAATCTGCATTTCAGTCGGTCTTTCACCGCTGGCAGAGCTTCTGTGGCACGCAGGCTGTGAGATGCACTATATTCCTCAGTTGGGCGGCCATGTACCCATCCGCGACAAGAATCTAAAGACAAATGTAGACTCAGTCTACATCGCAGGTGACATTACAGGCATTGAAGAAGCAAGCAGTGCAATGGTTGAAGGAAGACTGGCGGGATTGACGGCCTCAGCTTCAATTGGATTCAAACATGATGACTATGAAGCAGAAGTGCTTGACTGTAATGAGCAATTAAGATCGCTCCGTGCCGGCCCGGTTGGTGAACATATCAATCAGGGAATGGCTCTTGTGATGTCAGGCGAATAAGGAGGTTAATATATGTATTCAAAAACAGGAGTTGCTGACAAGGAGCTCGTTGTAAACACGATTCCGTCAGATGAACGCCGCCAAAAAGGTCCGTATGTCTTTATAGAGTGTTATCAGGAAATCCCGTGCGATCCCTGCACGAAGATTTGTCCCTTTGGCTCTATACTGCCGATGGACGACATCAATGACCTGCCCCGGACGGACTATGATACCTGTACCGGCTGCACAATCTGTGCCGCCATTTGCCCGGGACTGGCGATTTTCATCATAGATGAGACTTACTCTGAGACAGAGGGTACGGTAGCGATCCCTTACGAATTCGTGCCCCTTCCCGCAAAGGGTGACGTAGTAGAGGCAATGAATCGCGCCGGTGAAGTCATCGGAGACGCTACAGTTCTTCGGGTTAATCCTAATAAGAAAAGACAGAGCACAGCACTCGTAACTTTGGTGGTACCAAAAGATCAGGTAATGGAAGTTCGCTTCTTCCGTCTCAAGAAAGATGAGGCGGACGCTCTGCCTAAAGCAGATCCCGACAGCGAAGAAAACCTGCCGGATTCTACCGTTATATGCCGCTGTGAAAATGTTACTTTAGGTGAAATTAGAGCCCTGATCGATGAAGGATATGACAATGTTGATGAGATCAAACGTATCAGCAGAGCCGGCATGGGTCCATGCCAGGGCAGAACCTGCCGTCCTTTGATTATGGGAGAGATTCATCGCAAGACCGGTTTGGCCTACGATGAGATCGAACTTGGAGCTTTCAGACCTCCGACCAAACCTATTCAATTCGAGCAGTTCATGGGGGGTGACGAAGATGACAATTAAGAATTCTGCTGAAGTTGTTATCATTGGAGGAGGAGTCTCAGGAGTTTCGATTGCCTGGAATCTTGCCCGTAAAGGTGTCAAGGATATCATTATTTTGGAAAAAAAGACCGTCTGCTCCGGTGCAACCGGACGCTGCGGAGCCGGCATCAGAATGCAATGGGGTGCAGAGCAAAACTGCCTCCTGGCGAAGCTGTCTTCCGAGTTCTTTGAAAATGCAAATGAAATCCTGGAATATGATCGCGACGTTGAGTTCAATCAAGGTGGCTATCTGATCGTTGCCGGCAATGAGAAAGAGAATGAACTGTTTAAGAGAAATGTTGCTTTGCAGAATTCTCTGGGTATTCCTTCATTTCATTTAACCCCACAAGAAGCAAAAGAAATTGTTCCTCATATGGATGAGACAAAAATCACAGGCGCTACCTTCTGTCAGAAGGACGGTCATTTGAATCCGTTTAATACAACAGAAGCTTATGATCGGGCTGCTGAGAGACTTGGCGTATTAACTTACAAGAAAACCGCTGCTACCGGTATCGACGTCAAGGACGGCAAGGTAGTAGGTGTAGAGACGACCCAAGGATATATCTCTACGCCTTTAGTAATTAACTGCGCCGGCGGCTGGTCGAAAGAAGTTGCCGCCATGGCAGGTGTTGATCTGCCTGTTTATTCCGAGCGTCACCAGATTCTTATCACAGAGCCTGTTGAACACATGCAAGATCCGATGTTCATGGGTTTCTCGCTGAATATTTATTGTCAGCAGGTGCCGCATGGTTCATTCCTCATGGGCAGAAGTAACCCGACAGAACCCAGAGATTTGAGACAAACCTCATCCTGGCAGTTCTTGCATGCCATGGTAGATACCTGCACTGAGCTGCTGCCGCCATTGAAGAAACTCAATCTGGTGCGTCAGTGGGCAGGACTCTATAACATGACTGAAGACGCTCAGCCTATCTACGGAAAGGCTGAAGGCGTTGACGGCTTCTGGCTGGCCTGCGGCTATAGCGGCCACGGCTTCATGCTGGCTCCCGCTACCGGACTTCTCATGTCTGAGATGATCTTGGGAGAACCGCTTACTATCGACGTTACCAATATGGATATGGGACGCTTCGCCCGCGGCGAACTCGTTCTCGAAACCTCGGTAGTCTAATACTTCCACTTAAAACCGGCTGCAGACCAAAATCTGCAGCCGGTTTTGTATTTTCACTCCATCTTTATAAATTGTCAGCCAAAACATTGAATCTAGGAGGATATCATGAAAATTTTAATGACTGCCTTTGATCCGTTTGGCGGAGACGAAGTCAACCCTGCCCTGGAAGCTGTAAAGCATTGTGATGTTTCCGGACTTGCTGCAGATGTAATTAAGTTGGAGATTCCTACGGTCTTTGGTAAAGCGATAGATACGGCTGCGGAAGCGATGCGCCGTGAAAAGCCGGATTTAGTATTGGCAGTAGGACAGGCCGGCGGACGCTTTGACCTGACTCCTGAAAGGGTCGCTATTAATGTTGACGATGCCAGAATTCCCGACAATGAAGGAAATCAGCCGATAGACCAGCCCATCTTCGCAGATGGAGCGCCGGCCTATTTCTCCTCATTGCCCATAAAAGCTATCGTCAAATCTATCCAGGACATCGGCTTGCCGGCGTCTGTATCTAACACTGCGGGAACTTTTGTCTGCAATCACATAATGTACGGTATTCTCTACATAATTGACAAAGAAATGCCGGCAACACGCGGAGGCTTCATTCACGTTCCTTTTATTCCGGAACAGGCAGTAGCGCGCCGCGACGTTCCCTCCATGTCTATGATAGATATCAGCAGAGGCTTAAGAGCTGCGCTGGAAGCAATTATTGAATATGAGTCAGACATTGAACTGGTTGGTGGCGCAGAACACTGACTGGCGGAGCCGACCTTAAGTATATCGGTCAAGATTGCAGCTTCTTTGAATTGTGCGATCTCATAATTATCAGAGGAGTCCACTTATGAAAAAGCTCATTTCATTGTCTTCCAATATGGATTATTCGTCTCGCAAGAAAGCCATCAACCTGGCTTTAGGTCTTGGCTTTGAAACCATAAATACTGAATTCCCCATCACTCAGCTGACAGACAGTTCTAATGTCGACCAATTGTGGGAGGAGTGGTCAAAACAAGGCTATACCTGCATATCTGAGCCTCGCGGCTATACAAATTCTAGCCAATCCGCGCAGGAAATCCCACCTTATGACTGGAGAAAAGACAAGGGTCTGGAATCCTTGTTCACATATGGGCCTCTATTGCCTGATCGCAATCTTGACCTCCTGCCGGACGCAATCAATCTCAAAATTGTTTTGTCCCCTTCAGCAGAGATCGCGACTGTAGCGGCTGCCTGTAATTTCGCTTTCAGACTGGGAATGGAAACAACCGCTTATCAAGGTTCGATAGTGGCTGAGCCGGGTCACAAAGGTAATCGCCTTCAATTCACAGGCAAGCCTAATTTTTCCATTCATTATTTGCTCGATGACAATGATATTGTCATCGAAGTCGATGGCAGGGGGGAAGATCTGATTGAATCAAGCTCCCGCTTCCTGGAAGAATTTCCACATCTAAACTATGGCTATGACTGGTCGGATTTCTTAATGCATTTGACTGATAGCCTGACACTTAGAAATATTGACGGTCAACTCGCTGCGCTTAATCTTCTGTCTAAGAATAAGGCAAGCAATATTCGCGCTCTGACATCAGAACAAGATGAAAACGGACTGGAGCAAATAAGAAACAGCTTCCCGGCAGCGAAAATCGATAATTACAAAGAGAAGATCCTTATTTATGAGAAAGAATACGACATCCCCTGGGAAAATGACGTCTTCCTGCAAGAATTGGAAAAAAATGTTATACCACGCCTGCAGCCTGACGATCGTGTTGAAATATATGGATGCCTGAGTGAGGATAAAGAGTCGCGGGAGAAATTGACTGAGACAGTACGGGAGAAAATAAATACAGCCGGGTCAGCTGACAAGGTAGAAATCAGGAATGCTTTTAAACAGGGAATATCCTGGATCATGGACTTTGTCCTGCCCGATCTCCACGAGCTTCCGGTCGCAAAAATCAAAATATCATTTAATTCCTTTTTGCCTCCCGGCGAGGAAATCTGGACTGATGAAAGTGCCTCAACGCCAAAATACAATATGTCCGCTGAAGGCGGAAAGGATCGTTGGAATGACCTGCCGATCCGTTATCTGCAAGAATTATATCCGGTCGATGATCTGATCGAGCAAGAGCTTGAGCTGGACCGTGAAAAGATTGAATTCGAGCTTTATGAAGGCGATGAGGATCTGAGCTATCTGCTCCAGGCGTTTGATGCTGCCGGTTCAGAAATCTATTCTTCAAAATACAAGGCCAGTTTCAGCGAAAGACAATATCTGGATCGCTTCCCTAATCTGGGCAAAGTGCATCCTTCGACAGGATATTTGCTGGCTGTTGTGAATGGAGAATTTCTTTATCAGACTGACATCCAAACTGACGTCGAAAGAATCTGGGATATTTATCAGACGGAGATCTTGGAAGACTGTCTGTCTTTTGTGGAAAGCAAATACAAAGACAGTATATCTGAGGAGAAGCAGCCTTTCTTTTCCCTCTTAGAAGTTAATATCAAGGCCAGCGAACCTAATGAACAGCTCGGTGTCAGAGAGGATTTATTATCTTCTCTCGATTCTCTGCACGAAGACATATACTTTGCCGGCACTGATTTTTTCAAACAGATAGGAATCTCACTCGGCGCCGGTGTTTTAGATGCCCCGGGACTGATTCTGCCTAGAATTGAAAAACAATATGGCAAACCGTCTCTCAAGGTCAAACTGTATGACCAGCTGGCTATTGAGCCATCAGTGGCTTCAGTTGAGAAATCTTTTGGAGCCAAAGCTCGTGACAGTGTCTCAGCTTTCATCAGCTCAATCTCCACACTGGACAAAGGCTGGAAAGTTGAAGTAGAAACAACCGGAGTTGAACCTGAATTGCTGTCAAGCCTTGCCGGCCTGGCAGATAATCCTCTGTTGAGCTTCAAGTCATTGCTGCCGGGAGTTGTGGAACTGGTATTACATGATTCTGATACTAATGAATATTCTTTGGCCCTGAATGCTGCGCCTGCAAAAATTATAGAAAAAACCAAAAATATCAGGGACATTGACCTCTGCGAGTCTGAAGTGATTGGCTATGAGCAGTATAGTCGTATCATTTCGGAGCTTGAAGATGTTCCGGGACTGGCAATATATCCTATCGCAGAGTCATACATGGGACTAGACCTGCACGCCATTGAGTTTATCGGCAATAAGAGAGGGTACACATCTCGGGTCAAGAGATTAACCCACCTGCCTTCGCTATATATTAATACCAGACATCATGCCAATGAAGTTTCAGGGACTAATGCCGCTTTCATGTTAGTAAGAGAGCTGCTGACCGATCCCAAGTATGCGGATTTGACTGAAAAACTCAATCTGGTATCTGTACCGATGGAAAACCCGGATGGCGCTTCCATCCATTATGATCTGCAAAAGGTCAATCCCTATTGGTCTTTCCATGTTGCCCGTTTTAATGCCATCGGTAAAGAATTCTACTACAATCATTTTGACCCGGACACAATTCATACTGAGGCAAACGGGCTTAGAAAACTGTGGTATCACAGTCTTCCTGACATCATGATCGACAACCATGGTGTGCCAACTCACGAATGGGTGCAGCAATTTTCCGGCTATGTCTACCCGGCCTTTAAAGGCTTCTGGTTGCCACGGTCACTGCTGTATGGATATTTCTGGCATGTTACCGACGATGCTTACGCTTCCAACTTCGCTGTCAACAAGAAAATGGAGGAAGTCATTGCTGACAGCATTGCCGCGGACGATGAGGTTACGAACTGGAATCTGGAGTGGATGGATCGCTTTGAAAAGTACGCTAAGCAATTTATGCCCAAGATGTTCGCAGCCAATTATTATCGCAATATGGTTAACTATTGGATTCCGTTCGCTTATGATGCTAACCACCGGTACCCGTCCATTCGCTTCCCCTGGATTGTATCGGTTGCCTACACCAGTGAAGTAGCTGATGAGACAGCGCAAGGTGAATATCTTACCCTTTGTGCGCAGTCTCTGGTCAGACACAATTTGGCAACAATAGATATGATGCTTGATTCCAAGCATATATATAAGATTGATAAGGAGGTTTTAGAGGACAATCAAATAGTAAGTTTCGTCCGTCAGAGGCCAATGATAGTTTAGCCTACATTGTTCCATTCGCCTGCGGGCAAGTACTGCAAAAATAATAACGTTAACCGCAAATCAAACTCTTTTAAGGAGACGCTTATGGACTTAATTAAGTTATTGGGAGTTTTAGTGGTAATAGTTGGTTTTGCCTTAAAACTCGATTCGATTTTAATTATCATAGTTGCAGCAATAGTAACTGCATTTGTCGGTAATTTAGGTGTCGGCGGTTTGCTAGAGACTCTGGGATCTACCTTCGTAGCAAATCGCAGCATGGCAATTTTCATTTTAATCATGTTAGTAACAGGTACTCTTGAACGTAACGGCTTAAGAAATGCCGCTTCCGCATTGATCGGCAAGGTTAAGAGAGCTTCTGCAGGTGCAGTAATAGGCGCATACGGTGTTATGCGCGGCGTCTTCGCCGCTTTCAACGTCAGCTTCGGCGGCGTGGCAGGCTTTGTGCGCCCGATCATAATGCCGATGGCTGTGGCAGCAATTGAAACTACCGGTCACGAGCCTAATGAAGAACATGTCGAAACCGTTAAAGGCATGGCCTCCGGTATGGAAAATATTTCATGGTTCTTCTGTCAGGTCCTGTTCGTCGGCGGCGGCGGTGCACTGCTGGTCCAATCTACTCTGGCGCCCTTAGGCTATGAAGTCGATCTGCTTGACCTGGCAATAGTCGAGATTCCCATCGGGATATTCGCTGTGCTTCTGGGTATCGTTTTTTACTTCTTGAAAGATAAGAGACTTGTCAAGAAGTACTACGGCAGTGATGCGAAGAAGGAGGATTAATTATGTTTTCAATGTCAACTCCATTATTAGCACTATCTTTTTTCACTGATCCGGAAATCACAACCAGTGCTAAAATACTCGAAGTTATGTTTATAGTAATGGGTTTAATTGCTATCTACAATGGAATAAAAAATCTCTTAGATAAATCAAATGAAGCCCGTATCGGAACTGCAGTTTTCTGGTGCGCATTAGGTGTTGTGATGGCCTTTGGACGCTGGATTCCTCCTCTGGGCAACGGGATAATCATTATCATCATGACAATACCTGCAATATTTAAACAGGTTAAAGTCGGTAAAACGGATGCTCCTACCCCGGAAGAGGAAAAGGCCAGCTTTGACAAGGTCGGGATGAAAATTTTTATCCCCTCTTTAACTATTGGATTAAGCGCTATCGCTTTCGCTCTTTTCACAAAATTAGGGGCGCTGGTCGGTATTGGCTTTGGCGTAATCCTATCCATAGTCATCCTGATGATCTACTCCAAAAAGAACACACCCAAAGTATTCTTGGATGATTCAGCAAGATTATTATCAGTTGTCGGGCCGCTTAGTATGCTGCCTATGCTGCTTGCCAGTTTGGGTGCCATTTACACGGCTGCCGGAGTTGGGGATGTCATCGCTGATTTAGTCGGTCATATCATCCCTGCTGGTAATGTCAATGTAGGAATTATAGTCTTCGCGATCGGCATGGCTCTCTTCACAATGATAATGGGCAATGCTTTCGCGGCAATTACAGTAATGACTGTCGGTATAGGACATCCTTTCGTACTGGCTTACGGCGCTGACCCTGTCGTCATAGGCATGGTTGCTCTAACCGCCGGTTACTGCGGAACATTGATGACTCCAATGGCTGCAAACTTTAATATTGTCCCGGTTGCCATGCTGGAGATGAAAGACCGCTGGGGAGTAATTAAGAACCAAGTTATTCCTGCCTTAATTTTGTTAGTCTTCCAGATCATTTATATGATAGTCTTGAAGTAATTATGCAGGATAAACTTTCTAGAGGCGCAAATATTGTCGTTCGCAACTGGGTCAGGCTCAAGCCTTGGCAAAGTCTGCTTATTGTGACCAGCAACAATTATCTGCGAGAAGCAATGGCGATCAAAAACTGTGCCTTAAAGCGATCTTTGCGTGTTGACATGTTAATTGTTGAAGATGTCGGCAAGAACGTTGGGATTTATTTTGATAAAAATGAAGACGCTTTCGACGGTTACAGCGCCATTATCGCAGCTACAGAATATTCGCTGATAACGACTTTGGCTGCCAAAAGAGTTATTGGGCAGGGGAAGAAGTTTCTTTCCCTGCCTCTTTCTACTTCTGACGGTGTTTCCATGCTGGAATATGACTTCCTGACAATGGACACAAAAAGAAGTAAGCTGATGGCAAATATCATCAAGGATTACATCGCAGAGGGCTCCACAATCCGTGTTGAAACCAAAGCAGGCACTAATCTGACCATGAGTAAAAAAGGCCGCAGACCGGGTTTTTACAACGGCGTTTGCAAAGACGGCAAAGGTTTCTCCTCTGCCAGTATCGAACTATATGTGCCAATAGTCGAAGATTCCACTGAAGGCACGATGATCGTTGACTGCTCTCTGGGATATCTGGGCAAATGTAAGGAACCGGTCAAGTTGGTGCTGAAAAACGGAAAGATTACTGAAATTGAAGATAATCCCTGCGGCCAAAAACTCAAAGAATATATTGAATCCTATGAAGATGCTGGATTATTTATGGCATCAGAATTCGGCATAGGATTGAATACGGTCGCAAAATGCAGAGGGCACTGTTATATTGAAGACGAATCAGCCTATGGCACCTTCCATATGGGATTTGGACGCAATCTGGCATTGGGAGGGCAGCTTGAAGCCAACGGGCATTACGATCTTGTTTCTATGGCCCCTGATGTCTATGTCGACAACCGTCAGATTATGAGTGATGGCGTGATTATCATCCCTGAGCCGGTATTCATCGGTTAGTTCCCGGATTACCGTTAACAAACAATTTTTTATGTGATATATTATGCTATTAGGTGGCCATTAATTCGTGGCCGCGAAAAATTAATTCGAGGAGAATGGGATGTTGTTAATTCGCAGGTCCCACCGCGGTATTCATCCACCGGAAAATAAGAATACCGGCAAAATTGCAATCAGTCGCTTAGACGATTTTGATACGATTTCTATTCCTCTAGACATGCAGATCGGTCCTGGCAGTACTCCACTTGTAGCCAAAGGCGATACCGTGCTTGTCGGTCAAAGAATCGGTGAGCCGATGGGCGGATGGAGTGTGCCGGTGCATTCAAGCGTATCAGGCATTGTCGAAAGAGTGAAAAAAGAGATTATGAGCGACGGAGATGTGGTCGAGTATGTAACTATTAAAAACGACCATCAGTACACTGTATCTCCGGATGTAAAACCACCACAGATCAATAATAGAGGCGATTTTATCAATGCCTTGCGAGACTCCGGCCTGGTAGGTCTGGGGGGAGCTGCCTTCCCTACTTTTGTAAAACAAAACCCGCCGCCGGGAAAAGAAATTGACTTGCTCATTATTAATGCGGCTGAATGTGAACCCTATATCACTTCAGATCATCGCATAATGCTGGAACAGGCGGATGAGGTTATTACAGGCTGCATGGTTACAGCTTCCTGGCTTGGAGTCAAAGAGGTGATCATTGGTATTGAGGATAATAAGCCTGATGTTATAAAGCCTCTTGAAGAAGCCATCAATGCCTATCCTCGACGTGAAGCGGAAGCTGATATAGTGATCAAAATATCCATGCTGCCGACACTCTACCCCACGGGAGCTGAAAAGGTTCTTATTAATAAGCTGACCGACCGTGTTGTTCCGATGGAAGGACTGCCCGCTGATATTGGAGTAATAGTGCAAAATGTAACAACTATCGCCTTCATCGCTAACTATCTGAAAACAGGTATGCCCTTGATACGCAAAGTTATCACCCTTGATGGCAGCGCCATAGCTAAACCGGGCAATTATGATGTGCCGGTAGGAGCTCACATTGAGGATGTAATCGAGGTTGCAGGAGGCACCTGTACAAATCCGGGGAAGATAATAATGGGCGGCCCGATGATGGGCAAAGCGATCGATGAGCTCACTCGCCCTATTTTGTTACACAATAATGCTATTTTAGCCTTGTCAGAAAAAGATGCGATTCTTCCTAGAGAGATCTCTTGCATTTCGTGCGGTGAATGTGTCAGAGCTTGCCCGATGGTTCTGCAGCCGACAAGCCTTGATAAGGCTGCCCGCAGGTTAGATGTCGACACTTTGAACGAAGAATACGTGCTTAACTGCATCGAATGCGGCTGCTGCTCTTATGTCTGTCCGTCAAAACGCTATCTGGTGCAAAATATAATTATCGGCAAAGGACTTGTTCGGGCAGCCCAAAAGAAAGGAGCGATTGACTGATGCTTAGAGTATCTGCTTCACCTCATATCCGATCTCCTCGCACAACTCGTGCGATCATGCTGGATGTCATCCTCGCTCTCATTCCCGCTATGATAGCCTCCGTATTTATTTTTGGCCCCCGAAGCCTGGCAATTATTGCTGTAAGTGTGACAGCTTCTGTCGCGACTGAAGCCCTATGCAATCTGGCGATGAAGAGAGAACAATCAATCGGCGACTTGACAGCAATAGTTACCGGATTGCTTTTAGCTTACGGCCTGCCCGCTTCTTTGCCGCTATGGATGGCAGCTCTGGGAGCAATTGTCGCCATTGGCGCTGCAAAAATGCTCTTCGGAGGGCTGGGAGACAATTTTGCCAATCCTGCCATCACGGGCCGAATTTTCCTGGCCGTTTCCTTCGGAAGTTATATGTCCAATTCGGTAGTTCTGGGCCGTATTGTCAATGAGGGCCTGACTTCCGACTTAATTAGCCAGGCTACACCCTTGGCAGTTGCACGCAATATGGTTGAGGGAGATATCCCCGACTATCTGACCTTATTTTTAGGAAACCATGCCGGCATGATCGGTGAAGTATCTATTCTAGCTCTGCTGATTGGAGCTCTCTGGCTTTTGCTGCGCGGTGTCATTGACCTTTGGATCCCTTTATCCATGATTACTACTACAGTCTTGCTCTGTTGGCTGGCAGGGGGAGATCCACTCATGCATCTGATGTCCGGCGGACTGATTATTGGCGCCTTTTTCATGGCTACTGACTATGTCACCTCGCCTATCACCGTAAAAGGCAAGATAATTTTCGGCATAGGATGTGGTCTTCTGACCTTCTTGATGCGCATGTATTCCGGAATGCCGGAGGGCGTATCTTTCGCAATATTGATTATGAATATTATGACACCCCATATCAATAATTGGACTAAACCGGTCACTATGGGAGGTGAAAAGCATGCCGTCTAAAGAAGATGAAAACAAAACCCCACTAATTGACCGCGGTGTTATGCCTGTCGTAATTCTTACAGTTATCGCTATGGTCTGTGTAGCGGCATTGGCTTTTGTCTCAAGTATTACTCAAGATGCCAGAGATCAGCAAGAACTTGAAGCAAGTTTCGCCATACAGCTGGAACTGTTTCCTGAGGCGGCAGAGTTTGAGCAGATTTCACTGACTGCTGTGGAATCGGAATTTCCCAACGTCTCTCAGATAGTTGAGGCAATAGACAGCTCCGGCAACAGCTTGGGTTATGTCATAACCGCAGAAGGCAGTGGGTATGGTGGAACCTTGCCTGCCACTGTCGGCTATGATACAGACGGCAATATAGTCGGTGTCAGATTAGATGTTTCCGCAGAAACTGCCGGATACGGACAAAACGCAGGCAAGCCTGAGTTTTATGAACAGTTTTCCTTATATAATTCAAGTCAGATACTCACTGCTGACAGCAGTTCATCTGATGTTTTAATTGATGCTCTGACCGGCTCAACCCGCACCACTAACGCCGTTGTAGCAGCAATTAACGAAGCCTCCGGTGCTTTCCGGCTAATTAACTGAGGAGGGAAAATGGCTAAGAAGAAAAAGACGCTTACCTATGAATTCAGCAAAGGAATAGTAAAAGAAAACCCCTTACTGGTCCTGTTGCTGGGAACTTGTCCCGCATTGGCAGTAACCACTTCAGCTTGGAACGGAGTTGGTATGGGGCTAGCTACGATTTTTGTCTTAGTACTTTCAAATCTCGTAATCTCCGCATTAAGAAACGTCATTCCTGACCGGGTAAGAATCCCCAGTTATATCACGATAATAGCCAGCCTGGTTACAATACTGCATCTGCTGCTTCAGGCTTATCTTCCCGATTTGAACAAATCGCTGGGTATTTTCATTCCGCTGATTACAGTAAACTGCATAATCTTAGGACGTGCTGAAGCTTTTGCCAATAGAAAGACGGTCATTCAGAGTGTTGCAGACGGTCTGGGGATGGGAGTCGGCTTTTGTTTTGCTCTGTTTATAATCGGCTCTATCAGAGAAATTCTAGGTTCAGGCACATTCTTTGGCATGGCTATACCTTTTATAGGCGGCGACAATATGCTTCAGCCTATCCTGATCTTCGCACTGCCGCCGGGGGGATTTGCAATTTTTGGGCTTCTGATTGCAATTTCACAAAAGCTCAGCAACAGACTATATGCTCAAACTCCGGCTGCCACATTGGACAGGGAACATTATCCCGGAAGTGTTCTGGAAGGTTCAGCCTTCGGCGCTAACGGCAAACTTGCCTACCCGACAGATGACCGCCGGTCATCCGATTCGTCATCCGGCGGTTTGGAAATTAAAGGCCTTTCTGATAAAAACGAGGGTTAAAAATGATTGATATTGCAAAAATTCTATTCACGGTAATACTGATAAATAATATAGTTCTCTCTCAATTTTTGGGTGTTTGCTCTTTTTTAGGTCTGACCACAAATCTGAAGAACTCGATGGGAATGAGCCTGGCTGTTATTTTCGTAATGGTTGTTTCTTCGGCGATTACGCACCCAATCTACACATATCTGTTGGTGCCAAACAATTTGGAATATTTGCAGACTGTAGTGTTCATTCTGGTAATAGCATCAGCAGTACAAGTGCTGGAGGCGATCATCAAAAAAACCATGCCGCCGCTTTACAAGGCAATGGGCATTTATCTGCCTTTGATCACTACGAACTGCGCCATTTTAGGCATTATGCTGCTGAACATACAAGAGTCTTACACCTTCTTGCAGGCGATCATAAACGGCCTGGGTGCCGGAGTCAGCTATATGCTGGCTATGTTCCTCTTTGCCGGAGTGCGCCAAAAGATGGCTGAGGCAAAAATACCCGAGTTCTTCAAGGGAATGCCTTCTGTCTTAGTGGCAGCCGCAATCGTATCGGTCTCGTTCAACGGCTTCAAAGGCGTCATTGAAAATATCTTTGGTTAGGTTGGAATAAATGGATATGATAAATATACTGCTTGCAGCAAATAATATTCTGATACCCGCACTGATTGGTGCTGGAATCGCTTTGGTTCTTGGCGTAGTTATCATCGTAGTTTTTAAAGTTTTCTCCGTGTCTACTGACGAAAGAGCTGACAATCTCAGTCAACTTCTGCCTGGGATAAACTGTGGAGGCTGCGGCTATTCGGGTTGTATGGGTTATGCCGAGGCGCTGGTTGAAGGAACTGAAACCGACACTACATTGTGCACAGCCGGCGGGGCAGATACAGCAGAGGATGTGGCGAATTTTTTCGGGGTTGCGCCCGGTGTTTTTATTCCCACAGTTGCTCATGTGCATTGCCAAGGATCAGACCTTTATACCGAAACGCGTTATGACTATACCGGGCCAGAAAATTGCGCTGCCGCCACCGGGCTGTTCGCAGGGCCCAACAGCTGTACTTATGGTTGTCTGGGTATGGGTGATTGTGTGGCTGTCTGCGATTTCGACGCAATCTATATTGAAGAAGGTGTCGCCAGAGTTAATCATGAGAACTGCGTAGCTTGCGGCAAATGTGTCGATGCCTGTCCAAAGTTCTTGATCCACATGATCCCCAAACATGAACTTGCTACAGTGGTAAGCTGCAGTAATCATTGGCCGGGCGCTAAGATACGCAAAGAGTGCAGCATTGGTTGCATAGGATGCACACGCTGTGTTAAGGTCTGTCCGGTGGACGCCATTAAAATGGATGACAATCTAGCTGTCATTGACCAGAATATTTGCATACATTGCGGTGACTGCGTTAAGGTCTGTCCCACCGCATCCATCACGCAAGGCTTGATAAATGCTCCCGGATCTCACCTGGATTCTTCCGCGGCTAAGCCTATGGTAAAAAGAGAACAAAAATCTGCTTCATAAATAACGAGAGCACTTGCGTATATTTTGCGGATGTGATAGTATTTGCTTTGCGCGTTTATCGAGAGAGTACTCGTAAAAACTAGATAATCCGGACAGGGGGTGCGAATATGGCAAAATGTGAAGTATGCGACAAGAGCATGTTTTTCGGCAAAAAAATCAGTATTACGCGTTCTCAGATTTCACGCCGTGCTAAGACCACACAAAATGCTAATGTTAAGCGGGTGCGTGTAATGGTAGATGGAACACCAAAAACAATGCGTGTCTGCACCAGATGTCTGAGAAGCGGCGCGGTACAACGTTCATAATTTTTGCATAACTTAGTTAATCAAAAAATTCCTGAGATGAATATTTCAGGAATTTTTCTATTTGATTTTGTGCACTCTAAACTATATTAACTGATCTCTTGCTGTTAGTGTTCCTGCACGCTAATGCGCCTGACTTCTTCGACTTTTTCTTCCAGACGCAGATTTTTATTAGTCAAGGAGTAGACAGAAATAGTGCTGGTGCCGATCCGGTGCATCATCACTCGTTCATCCGGCATGATCAAGGCAAAATCGATTTCGTTCTTGCCTTCAGTAATATCCTTCAAAACGAGGATATCGCCTGTTTTCGCGTATCGCAAATCAATTAAACCTGTCTCTGAATTGTCAGGCAGGCCAATATAATCTCCCAGCTGAGCTATCGATTCCGCCCGGGGTGTGACATTGATGCCGCTCATTATACAGGAAAGATAGAGTACGCCTGTCATGTCAATACCTGAACTTGTTAGTCCGTGCGGCACCCAGGTTGTCCGCTCAAAGGTGAGGGCTGCGCTGACCAGTGCTGATTCTATATCCTCTGAACTTGGCATATTCTCCTCAGGCTCTAAGATAAAAACGTCATTCTTGCTGATCCAGCCTTGCAATCCTTGCGGCAGTCTAATACGCAATACCTGTACATCTTGATAGTCTGCATAGAGAACGCTGCCGAGAGGAGCTTTGGCGATGATAGTGCCTCCCTGGGCGTGGCTCATTATATTCTTCTCCGGTGTACGCACAACGACCTTAAACAAAGCTTTCTCGGGGTCTATTCCGGAGGCATCGGCAGATACATCAGACCGGAGCACGTAGCCTCTAAGACCGTATCCGGTGCTGACCTCTAAATAGCGTTCATCTGATGCTTCCAACAATTGCAGTCCTTCATTAAATAGAAGCTGAGCTACTCTGTCGGAACCCCGCCCGGGTTCAGCGTACAGCCAGCAACTGTTGGCGCTAACAACAACGGTACTGTCATCTTCATAATCATATTGCGGGTCTGATTCAAGCAAAGAAGGCAAGGTCTCTTCATTTCGCTCTATAAAAACTTTGGGCAGGATCCAAAAAATTCCCACTAAAATAATCAAGGCGACAACAGCAGCCAGAAGCCAAGAGGGGAATCTGCGTTTTTTCTTGCTGATATAGATACCTCTAAGATCGTCCGAACTGGGACCTTCGGGAGCTGTGATCTGTGATGGGCCGGGCAGATCCTTAGGAACTATCTTGATCTTGTCAGGTTTTTGCACTATATCCGCTTTATTCGTATTTTTATCTTTATTCTTCTCCGTCACTTAATCGCCTCTGAGCAGATAACAGACGGCAGCAGCGTAGGAGCGCTCATGTGTGATGCTGATGGCAATATCTTGACCATTCAACTCCAGATAACGAGTTTTTGCTGCATCATTCAGCACTACATAGGGTGCTCCCTTGTCATCTTTACATATCTCAATACTCGTAAATTTGATGCCGTCGGTCATCAATCCTGTACCCAGCGCCTTAGCAGTTGCTTCCTTTGCAGCAAAATATCCGGCGAAAGACTCCGTTTTACCGGCGCAGGATGCTATCTCTCCGGGAGTATAGACGCGTTCGAGAAAGCTCTCTTTGTGTTTCGCCAACGCCTGTTCAATCCTGCTGATTTCCAACAAATCCAACCCGCAGCTTATTTTCATTAATACCTCAGCAATCTACAAGCAGAAAGGGTTCAGTCTAATATCATAACATGACTTATATCTGACCCTGCTGCATAAATCAACTGTGATCTCTGCGGCGCAGATCCACATAGGGCAGCTGATAACAAAGGAAATTTCCGCTGATGCGGCTGGCAATTCTCTTATCGTATACTCTGCGAAGATCGTTAGCGCTGAGATTGCTCGCTATGACGGTATGAAGACTCTCCCTGTGCCTGTCATCTAGCAATAAAAGCAGATCTATATAACTGGCATCTTTTTGGATCTCTGTGCCCAAATCATCCAAAACCAGCAGATCGGAATCCCATAATGCCTCTGTTAGCAGCTGCATCTCTCGAAATCTGTCAGGGTCCGGGCGGAAGCTGTTTTTCAGCTGGTGCCATTCTTGCATTAAGTCAAAAAATACCGCCGCAGGCAGCATAAAAACCGTATAGCCTTTTTCCATTATGTCAGCGGCGATGCTGCTGATTACCCAGCTCTTGCCGCTTCCCTCCTGTCCGGAGAAAAAAAGATTCTTATTCTCTAAAGCTGAGAAATATTCACAATAAGTACGAACAATATCCTTCAAGGTCGCCATATACTCTCTAGGCTTCATTTTTCGGCCGTCTGTGTTTATCTCTTCAGGATAAAGATCAAGATCCCAGTTCTCGAATCTGGCCTGCGGCAGAGATGCCGATGGCAGTAAACGGCTCAACTTCTCCTGACGCAATTTATCATAACAACTGCAATAATGATTCCCTGCCAACCCTGTATCCTGACATTGAGAGCAATGCCATTTCGGCTCGGCATAGTCGGGGGAGAGACCATACTTCTTAAGTAAGCCGCACAATCTCTCTTGATGTATTTCTAATTCTTTCGCGGCCAAATCTTGATCGGCCTTATTATTGCCAAGAGATGCTTGCAGATAGCTGATACCATACTGATTAACGGCTTGCTCGCATTCCAGAATATCCGGGTGCTCCAGATGTATTGCCTTACTTTTTTTCTCAGCTTCGGCCAAAGCGGTATTGCGCCTTAAGGCGTACTCTCTTTCGATCTCTTGATTGATTTCTCGATTTAACTCACGCATTTATATTTGTCCCTGAGTTTAGCCGCTATGCTTATCTGCATCTTTTTTTCCGATAAAATCATTGTCAGCTTTTGCAGTCTGCATCTTGGGATAGGTCAAGCCGAAAGCCTCATCATAGTCGGAATCAGAACCATTGCCTTCATAGTTGTCCCGATTAAAAGACTTGGCAGCTTTGCCGCCGCCTTTGCCTTTCTTACCCTGCAGCCAGCTTTTACGCTCATTTTCTACATCTTCTTTAGACTTGATGCCTTGACTGTGCCAACGGCGCAAGATTGTATCCACATAGCGCAAATTCGGCCTGCTGCTTGCTGTTGTTTCTTCCAGCGCCAGATCAATAATATTCTTATCATAATCCAGTTCATCTACCCAGCTTTCAACCATGCGCAAGCCGGGCTCTGTAAAAGATATCCTTAATACTTTGCAGATATGCCTGTACAGATCGAGAAATAATTCATTTTGTTCATAAAAGGCACTTAACTCCGAGAAGGTTTTCACACCGTATTTTGACCATCTGGCGGCGATGGAATTCAGGAAAGGACGATTGAGCTTGCCCCATTTATCAGAAGCAGTCGCTTCAGCAAACAGAGCCTGAACCACTGCGGGTTCAAATTTATACTTTAAGAACCAATCGTCTATCATGTCATACCAGGCGTGAGTCATCAGACCTTGAAAGTACTCATTATTGATAGCTGTCACTACTTGCTCCCGCTCAGTGATTACTTCCGGAGACAAGATCACAATGGCCTCCTGCGGCTTGGCATCCAAGAGAGTCTTCAACTCAATTGCTTTCATGTCTGACAGTCTGATGCCTTCTTTGCTGAGAGCGATGAGATTCTCCTTAACCAGTTCGTTAAGCGAGAGATCCAGATCCTTTGGGGTTAGAGACAGTCTCAGAGATAAGTCCTTTTTGGAGATTTCTCTTTTGCCATTTTGAAAGACTGAAAGAAGGAGTAAATAGCACTTTACGGCAGAGCCGCCAAGCCGGGGTATATATTCATGAATGAATATATCTGACACAGCGGTATCTGACAACAAAAATTTTTCTTGCCCGTTTATCTCCATCGATAACCTCAGCGTACTGATTCACACAAGAAATCCGACTGATAGAAAGCCCGCCACCCCTATAAGGGGGGCGGGCTTCAATTATAACATAGGGTATTTAGCTTGTCCTTTGTATATCAGCACTCATTATGTGTGCTTCATGGACATGCTGCGACAACTATTGAGCCATGCGCAAATAACTCTGATAACGCTCATCAGCAGCTAAGCGGGCATTCTCAAAGATCTCTTTGACCTTCTCTTCCGGATAAGTTCTGTACAAAGTTGTGTAACGAACTTCCTTCTCCAAGAAGTCAGTGTACGGACGTTTGGGCTCTTTGGAGTCGAGAACAAATGGATTTTTCTCTTCTGCCTTGAGAGCGGGGTTGTAGCGATAGAGATGCCAGTAACCGGTCTCAACCGCATCTTTTTCACGCACTTGAGCAAGAGTTAGTCCGCCCTTAATACCATGGTTGATACAAGGCGCGTATGCGATGATCAGTGACGGGCCATCCCAGGCCTCAGCTTCACGCAGCGCTCTGAGCGTCTGGATCTGACTGGCACCCATGGCAATCTGAGCCACATAGACATAACCATAGGTCATAGCCATGGCGCCCAGGTCCTTCTTCTTCACAGCTTTGCCGCCTGCGGCAAATTCAGCGACAGCGCCCAGATTGGTTGCCTTAGATGCTTGTCCTCCGGTGTTGGAATAAACTTCGGTATCCAACACAAGAACGTTAACATCCTCGCCTGATGCCAGCACGTGGTCGAGGCCGCCGTAACCGATATCATAGGCCCAGCCGTCACCGCCGATAATCCAGGTGGATCTGCGCATCAGATAGTCTTTCAGCTCAAGTATACTTGCTACCAATACTGCAGCTTCTCCCTCAGTGGAAGATCCCTCCAGCGCGGCTACCAGTTCTGCGGAAACTGCGCGGGTTTTTTCGGTATCGTCTTTATCTGCCAGCCAATTATTGATAGGCTCAGTCAGTCCGGCAATATTCTTCTCCGCCAGTTGCTTAATTTGGGCAGTAACGCGGGCTCTAAGTTGTTTAACACCCAGATGCATACCCAGACCGTATTCAGCATTGTCCTCGAACAAGCTGTTCGCCCAGGCAGGACCAAAGCCTTCCTGATTTGGTGTATACGGCATGGCTGGAGCAGAACCGCCCCAAATTGAGGTACAGCCGGTAGCATTGGCAATTTGCATGCGATCACCGAACAGCTGTGTGACCAAAGTAACATAAGGAGTCTCACCGCAGCCTGAGCAAGCGCCGGAGAACTCTAAGAGAGGCTGTTCAAACTGGCTGCCCTTGATCGATGCTTTGCCCATCGGGTTAGGTTTTACCGGCAAGCTGAGAGCATAATCCCAGTTGTCATTTTCGCCGAAATGATCTCCTATCGGCTCCATGACGAGAGATTTTTCCTTGGTAGGACAGGTCTCGGCACAGGCGCCACAGCCGGTACAATCCAATACAGACAGCTGAATCCGGAATTTGTATTGCTCGTAGGGTTTCGAGCCTTGCAGAGTTGCAAAGCTTTCCGGCGCCTTCTCCGCTTCTTCCTCTGTCAAAAGGAAGGGACGAATACAAGCATGCGGACATACCAGTGAGCATTGGTTACACTGTATGCAATTATCAGGAAGCCATTTGGGCACGTTTACCGCGATTCCGCGCTTCTCATATTTGCTGGTTCCCTGCGGGAAGGTACCGTCAGCCGCATCTTTAAAGGCGGAAACCGGAAGAGTGTCACCCTTTTGAGCATTCATGACATCGACAATCTTTGTGATGAATTCAGGAACGTCACGCTCAACTGCTTCGTCATCAGGAGCGTTAGCCCAGTCGGCAGGGACATCAATCTTCTTCAGATTCTCAATGCCTGCATCGACCGCTTTATAGTTCATGTTGACGATCTCTTCGCCTCTCTTGCCATAAGACTCTACGATTGCTTCTTTCATGTATTTGACAGCATCATCGAGCGGAATGACCTTGGCAATTTTAAAGAAAGCTGCCTGACAGATAGTATTGATACGGTTGCCCAGACCAATTTCTCTGGCTAAGGTAACTGCGTCAATCGTGTAGAAATCGATGTCATTATTGGCGATAAAGCGCTTCATGCTGCCGGGGAGGTGTTCTGACAGTTCTTCTTCCGTCCACAGCGTATTCAACAGGAAAGAGCCGCCCTTCTTAAGAGGTGTGAGCATGTCATATTTATCGACATAAGCCTGATTATGGCAAGCGATAAAGTCCGCTCTGTTGACCAGATAAGGAGCTTTTATAGGATTATGACCGAAGCGCAGGTCAGAGATGGTTACACCGCCTGATTTCTTCGAGTCATAGCTGAAATAGCCCTGAGCATACATGTCGGTGTGGTCACCAATAATCTTGATCGAATTCTTATTAGCGCCAACTGTTCCATCGGAGCCAAGTCCCCAGAAACGGGCAGCAATCGTACCTTCTTTGGTAACATCAATAGCTTCTCCGACAGGCAAAGACAAATTGGTCACATCGTCTACGATACCGATAGTGAAGTTATGTCTGGGCGCATCTTGCTCAATGTGACGGAAAACAGCGTTGATCTGGTCAGGGGTAGTATCCTTGGAACCAAGTCCGTAACGCCCTCCGACGATTACCGGGCTGCGGTCACTCTCACTAAAGACGTTTTTGACGTCGAGGTAGAGAGGCTCACCTTCTGCTCCCGGTTCTTTGGTGCGGTCCAACACAGCAATTTTCTGACAGCTTTCAGGAATAGCTTCCAGCAAACGTCTGCCCGAGAATGGACGATACAGATGGACATTGACTGCGCCGACCTTTTTGCCTTGAGCATTCAGATAGTCGACTGTTTCACATACGGTTTCATATACTGAACCCATGCAGATGACAACTTCTTCCGCGTCAGCGGCCCCATAGTATACAAAGGGCTTATATTCGCGGCCGGTAAGCTTGGTCATATCGTCCATGCATCCTTCAACGATGTCTGCCAGATTATCATAATAAGGATTAGATGCTTCACGGGCCTGGAAGAAGATATCGGGGTTTTGAGCGGTTCCGCGCAGTTGCGGGTTGTTGGGGCTCAAGCCTCTTTCACGGAAAGCATTGAGCTGCTCGTAATCTACCAATTTGGCCAGTTCTTCATAATCCAGAGCCTCGATTTTCTGAATTTCATGTGAGGTGCGGAAACCGTCAAAGAAATGTAAGAAAGGAACCCGGCTCTTAATAGCGGCCAAGTGAGCTACCGCGCCAAGATCCATCGCCTGTTGAACGCTGGCAGATGCCAGAAGAGCGAAACCGGTTTGACGGCAGGCCATCACGTCAGAGTGATCGCCGAAGATTGACAGGGCATGTGCCGCCAGTGTACGCGCAGAAACGTGGAATACTCCGGGGAGCAGCTCTCCGGATATCTTATACATATTGGGGATCATCAGGAGTAAACCCTGTGATGCTGTATAAGTAGTTGTCAATGCTCCCGTGGCCAATGATCCGTGCACAACACCTGAAGCACCGCCTTCGGACTGCATCTCAACTACGTTTACAGTCTGTCCGAAGATGTTCTTCACTCCTTGCTGTGACCACTGGTCAACCATGTCGGCCATGGGTGAAGAGGGTGTGATGGGGAAAATCCCCGCAACCTCAGTAAAGGCATACGAAGCATATGCCGCTGCCGTATTGCCGTCCATGGTCATAAATTTCTTTTCTTTTGCCATGTAATGCTCCTTTTACTATATTTTGCTGTTTAATTGATTTTAGAACTATATATACAAGTTCTTCGCCGTCTGTCAGTATACCATAATTAGCTAGTTATTTGACATATCCGAGAACCGCTTGTTATAGCGTTCCAGAAGCGATTTGCCGGTCATTTGTTCCGGCTTAGGAAAGCCCATCAGATCCAAGATTGTGGGAGCCAGATCACACAGCCGGCCCGGTCGTAAAGCGCCTTCAACTACCCCCATACCGATCAATGGCACAGGATTAGTTGTGTGAGCTGTGAAAACTCCATCTGTCTGGGGGTCGTGCATCTGTTCTGCATTGCCGTGATCGGACGTGATAAGAGCAATACCGCCTTTTTTTTCCAATAGGGCAGTTATCTTGCCGACTGCTTTATCTACGGTTTCCACCGCCGCTACAGCAGCGCTGAACACACCTGTATGCCCCACCATGTCACAATTGGCGTAATTCAAAATGATGAGATCGTAGGCGTCCGATTCCAAACGCCGCAAAACTTCCTCAGTCACTTGGGGCGCGCTCATCTCGGGCTGTAAATCATAAGTTGCAACTTTGGGTGACGGTATCAGGACTCTGTCTTCGCCGGGGAATTCTTTCTCCGCCCCGCCGTTGAAGAAAAAGGTGACGTGGGCGTATTTTTCGGTTTCGGCAATCCTTAACTGTCTGAGGCCAAGTTCAGAAATATATTGACCCAGAGTCTGATCAAGATCTTCTTGCGCATACGCCACTTCAAGTCCGGGATACTCGTCAAAAGCGACATCATATTCTGTCATGGTCACAAAATGGAGAGGGAAATGGCCGTAGGGCAGTTTGAAATTGTCAAAGTCCGGCTGCATGAGGCTGCGAGTGAGTTCTCTGGCCCGGTCCGGCCGAAAGTTAAAGAAAATTACAGAGTCATTCGGCTCGATCAGCCCTGTCGGCTTGCCGTCCTCAAGTACTGTGGCAGGCAGCAAAAACTCATCTGTAATGCCTTGCTCATATGAATCGGCAATATAAGCGAGGGGGTCTGAGGTTGTGATCTCAGAGCCTTGAACAAGAGCCAGATATGCTTTCTCTACCCGTTCCCAGCGCCGGTCCCGGTCCATGG